>Ga0256838_1000366_pt1 | contig 28764 bp, 28 predicted proteins | sample 4571419metaG_FD_185978 | JGI IMG/M metagenome (GOLD analysis project Ga0256838, IMG submission 185978) | Hydrothermal vent microbial communities from Guaymas Basin, Mexico - 4571-419 | ecosystem: Environmental > Aquatic > Marine > Hydrothermal vents | place: Mexico: Guaymas Basin | collected... | reverse complement strand
TATGTTTAGTATTCATCTCACCTCTTACTAATTTCTCATATCTTTTTTTAGTCTTTTATTCATGCATAGTCTTTTTCAGTATTTTACTGTTTTATTCCTGATTTAAGTTGTGTAGAAAGGTATGCCTTTGGTAGGTCGTATGCGTTATCTATTTTATATGCTTCGTGACCCTATGAGACAGTATTTTGGGGATGAAAAGTTTTATGAATCTTTTGACAAAGTCAAATGGGTATATGATGTCTCTGAAGGTAAGTCTGCGTATGCGTCATTTTCTCCTGGACAACCTCAAAAAAGTGCAAGACTCTCTATCAAAAATGCCAATTGTGTACTCAATACACAGAGTGTAAGTGACACATTTTCAGTGACCTTTGGGGCAGATTCTCCCTATCCTTTTACCACACGTTCTGTATTTGGGCGTAGTGCGATGAGTGATGGCGCTATCTCTCCTGAGGGTACACGCTCTTTCTCCAAAGGGGCATATTTAGGTAAATTCCCTATCAATACAGGAGAGGGAAGCTTGACTTCCAATTTTTTGTATACGCATAAATATGATGTTAAAAATAATCGATATTTAGATGTCAAAGAGGGGACACTGTTTGCCAAAACAGTCTATAGAATTTTGAGATTTTTACTCAACCGTAAGATAGCAAAAAATGTCTATACACATTTGGTGATACATTGTAAAGATGCTGAAAGTTATCTTTTTGATAGAGATGTTTTGGTCTTTTACCGTGTCAACTGGAAAGCCCCTTTGATTGACTTCCCTCAAGAAGTACCTGAGGATATTCCTGATATTATATTCCAAATGGGTAGTGGACTCTATGGGGTACGTGATAAAGAGGGTAAATTCGATGAACTAAGATACCAAAAGTCTATGTCCTTTGCTAAAATGACAGAGATAAAGATGGCACAAGGAGCAAAACAAACAGGAGGCAAACTTTTGGCATCTAAAGTGAGCGAATCTGTAGCATATTATCGTGGGGTAGAGGCACATAAAGACCTCTTTAGCCCCAATCAGTTTCCGTATGCTCAAAATTTAAAGACATTATTTGATTTTATGGGTAGGCTCAAAACGATTTCATCCAAACCTGTAGGTGTCAAAATAGTCATCTCTTCCAAAGAAGCATTTGAAGAATATAGCACTTTGATTCAGCAACGTATAGCAGAGGGTTCATCAGCATATCCTGATTTTATCACGATTGATGGAGGAGATGGAGGCAGTGGGGCAGCACCACTAGAGATGATGATGACAGTAGGCATGGTCATCGCTAAAGCACTCTATATAGCAGATACAAGCCTAAGAGAAGCAGGGGTTAGAGACAAAGTCAAGCTTATCGCTAGTGAAAAAGTCTTGACCCCTGATGATGCTATTGTCCTTTTTGGAATAGGGGCTGATTTTGTGGGTATTGCTAGAGGCTTCATGATGAGTGCAGGGTGTATTCGTGCTAGAGAGTGTTCTGGTGCAAATGGTAGGCATTGTCCTGTAGGCCTAGCCACACAAGAAAAAAGTAAAAGAGAATCTTTCCTTGTCGAACAAAAAGCAAAAAATATCGCTTCTTATCATGAACAGCTTTTGTATGGGGTGCGTAATTTATTGGCGATTATGGGACTCGATAGTATCACAAAGATAAGCAAAAAAAATCTTCTTTTCAAAGACCATACAGGCAAGACGTATATGAACATAGAGGCGTATTTTAAAGCCTCTATTATCGACTAATTAAGGTACTTTCAGGGTATTCTTAGGGTACTTTATAAAAACTTTTATCATTGGCAAAACGTATTTTACCTTGATAATATTTTTTGATTTCTCTTGTTGTCTCTTTTTCTTTTCCCAATGTTCTATGCATTCGATGCGAGAGTATCAGTAGCTTTGGTGCTGTCTTTCGGGCAATTTGACCGATGATATTTGGGGTGATGTGTAGTTTAGATGCTACTCCTTTTGTCCCTTTGGGTACGGCATTGTGGGCTACGAGGATGTCACTTTTGTATGCCAATGTCTCTAAGGTATGAAAATCTCCATTCATATCTCCTGAAAATGTAATGCTTTTACTCCCTATATCTACTCGATAAGCGATAGCAGGGATAGGTCCATGATGTACTGAAATAGCAGAGATTTTAATCTCTCCTTGTGTGTATATGACTTTTGTCTTGTGTGTCTCTTGGATATTGTGGGCTTTGAGTTGTAAATCTGCTTCTCCATCTAAGTGGTCACCTAGATACTCCCATGCTCCATCATCTTTTTCAAATAATCTTTCAACAAATGATTCGGTGTGAGGCATAAATGTATTGCCTTTAGGCCCATAGAGGTGTAAACTGCCAGAAGCTCTAGTAAAAAAACTAGCTTTCATCAGTGCAGGAAGGTCTGCTGTGTGGTCTATGTGAAGATGGGTGAGTAGTATCACATCCAAATCTTCTATCTTTGCTCCAACTTCTTCAAAACGCAAAGATGCACCTCCTCCAAAGTCTATGAGTATCTTACTTTTACCATCAATCCAAATAATATACGCAGAAGAAGCCCTCTTGTCGCCCATCTCAGGACCTCCTGAACCTAAAACTTGTAAGGCTATACTGCTTTGAGCCAAGAGTAGCATAGGAAAGAGTACGTAAAAGAACAATAGTTTGAAGCGTGTCATAGAAATACCTTTGTGTTGAGAGTCATTAAAGTATAGCGTAATTCTTTATGATGATTAAATAAGACTCATTAACTCTTATTTAAAACCCTCTATGCTATACTAAAATATGACAATTAAAAAAACATTAAAAGAACACTTAGCATCATCAGCACAGAAGAAATTTTTATTTCTAGGACGTGAAGCACTTTTTAGTAAAGCAGAAATTGCACGTTTTCTCAAAAAGTATCATATCACTATGACCCAAAACTATGAAGAAGAGGTGGTAGTCTGTATAGAACACAGTAGACTCAACCCTGTAGAAGAGGAGATATCCAATGAGGTCTATGATGCCAAAATACCCTCATTTTCTTTAGAAGTATTTGAGCGATTGCTCTCACTAGGTATCAATGAAGATGAACTGCTTATGGGTATCAAACTCTCTGGTGACCAAGGACGTATTTTTAGACTTTTAGGCAATACAGACATCAGTGAATCACTCTTTATCAAACTCCTGATGATGTACAGATGGCACGATGAGGAAGAAGACAATAGAGAAGACCGTGATACCATCATGCATACCCTAAAACGCTATATTGACATCAAGCCCAATGAAGCAGATTTACTCTATAGCTACTTGACATTACGCCGTTTGGCTACAGAGGCTATCAATCCTCACTTACTTTTGGCTTTGATAGGCTTTCCTAATTTTACATTTCTTATCCGTAGCAAAGAAAAAGTCACACTACACGAGACCATCGCTAGAAATAGCTACCTAGATAAAGAGGTTATTGCCAAACTCATAAGCCTAAGAGAGCATAAAGTAGATATTGCCTTAGCCAGCAACCCTTGTGTAGGATTAGCACTTTTACGTACATTGCTCGATAAACAAAGCAGTGCCATCGACCAAGCACTCTGTAGCAATCAAAGTATAGATGACACACTCTTTTTTGCTCTCTTAGACAAAGATGATACAAGTGTACAGCTTTTACTCCTCTCTCAGCCTATCAGTCTATCACGCTTGAGCGAAATAGAAAAGAGAGTATTGTCACTAGAAATCTTCGCTACATTAGGAGCAAATGAAAATTTAGATTATGAGGTGATAGAAAAATTACTAATTCAAAAGGATGAAAGACTCCTCTGCCATCTCTCAGCCAATAGCTCTTTAGATAGAACTCAACTTAAAAAAATTTATCTCAAATCCATTACGGCTACCTTTGCACACTTAGCCATCAATCCATCTACTTCTGTAGAGATGTTAGAAATGTTTTATCATGACTATGAGCATATAGAGATATACAAATCCTTAGCCCACAATCCAAGTACCCCTATCGTGATACTTAGAGCTTTGTTTGATAAAAATGATTTTGTATTACAGCAAAGTATGGCATCTAATGGCTCTATCCCCTTAGACATATTGGATATTCTCAAAGTAGATACACGCCTACAAAATGAACTAGCCCAAAACCATATACTCATTAAAGGCTATGAAACGGTCTTAGATTACGACAAAAAAGCAGTACAATTTTAAAACTAAAAGCCTCTTTAAAACTCAAAGCCTCCTGCTACACCTTTGCTCATACTATCGTAGACAGCTTTTATGTAGGCATCTCTTATCGCACACTCTAAGAGTTTGGGACAAGATAAACAACTTTTTAAATGCTGTTGTTGTTGACAGTTTTCTAGTGCTAATTTCTTTTGTTGCAGTGAAATTTGCCACTCATCAAGGATTTGTTCTGACATTAGTTTTTGATACCATACGCCGTTTTGAGTGCATTTATCTCATATTTTGAGCCAAAAAAGCAAGGACTCGTATCATGAGGATGAGAGGGGATAAGCTCCATGAGTCTTAGACCTTTGTCGTTGATAGCGTACCCTCCTGCTTGTTCGTACATAAAAGCAAAAGGGATAACTTCAAAGAGTTGTCTAAGTTTTCCATGAGGCTTATCTGATGTAGCAGGATAAGAAAATATACCTCCCCCTTTGAGCATGATTTGATGTAAATCAGGCACCATACCACCTGAGTAGCGTAAACGATAGCCCTCAGTAAACAAGTCATCTACAAAAGTTTTGTGATAGTCACACCAGTTTTGTTGTGTCCCCCCTGGGGCATTGAGTTTACCTTTTTTATCTAAGGTAATACTCCCTATCTCCTTAAATGTATCTCCTATAGCTCTATACAACATAGGTTTTTGACCCTTGGTAGCAATGACCAGTTCAATTCGAGGACCATAGACCACATAGGCAGAGGCTACAAGGTTTGAGCCTTGTAACTCATTTTCGTAGATACCAAAGATAGAACCCACAGAAAGATTGACATCCACAAGGCTAGACCCATCAAGAGGGTCATAACATATCGTATATTTTCCTGCTTCATTGAGTGTGAGTACGCCTTCTTTTTCTTCGCTGACAAGGTTTTTGACCACAGCAACAGAAGCAAATGCTTTTTCTATGATAATATCTGACTGAACATCAAGTTTAAGTTGGTCTTCTCCTGAAGAGTTTTCACTATTGCTATAGCCTAAATCAGCTGTTTTTATGGCATGGTCTATCTCAAAAGCAACGCTTTTAATGGTTTCAAAAATACTGTGCATATTATATATCCTTTGCGTGGGTATGAATCCACTCTATGATTTGGGGTATGTTGTTGAGGTCAAGTAATGTGATATGACTAGGAATAGCATACTCTGAAAGATTGATAGTATCATCAATAGCCATCGCTTCTGAACAATCAAAGTAACTTTCATCTATACGATTTCTAAAAACAGCGATACGAGGCAATGGCAATGTTTTAAGACCTTCTACTAAGAGTATGTCAAAATCGGACACCATCGAGACAATTTCATCAAGACTTTTTTCTCTTTGTGAAAAATACGTAGTTCTCGTAGGGGAAGTAATGACCACTTCTGCTCCTGTTTGTGTAAACTTGTGGCTATCTTTCCCTGCTACATCAAATTGGGCTTTGTCTTTGGGGTCATTTTTGATGATGGCAATTTTATTCTTGATTATTAACGTTTGAGCAATTTTTTCTACAAGTGTCGTCTTCCCACTATTGGAAGGACCTGTAAATGCTACAGCAACTCTTTTTTTCACATAGAACCTTTTTATAAATTATTGTAGAAATTATACTTAAATGTTTATTGAATGTATGTTAAACTCTTTTGCAGATTAAAAATCAAAAGGAGTGTTATGTTTAAATTATTTTTTATACTCATAAGCGTGGTGTTATTTGTAGGATGTGCTTCCAAAAAAGAACAAGCGTTATTAAAATCTTATCACGATAAGACTGAGTATCACAAACATTTACAGCAAACAGAAAATGCAGAACTCAAAGAGGGTGAACAAACCATGGGAATGCTAACAGCTACCTATATGTTTAGACCAAATTTTGATAAAAATGATACAAGAGATGAAGTTTTTGTTATTGGTGTACAACTTGAAAATGAAAATGCTACGATGCACTTCAGAAAAAAAAGCAGTACTAACATAGATGAACAAATCTATACTTTGACACTCAACGGTAAAAGTGCTATCAACGTAAGACCTCTTAGCAATACAGACAAACGATTGAAAGACCTCTCTTTTATCACAGGATGGAATAACTACTATCAAGTAACCTTTGCCAATACCAAAAGCAAAACATTCAATCTAAAGTTCGCACATCCAAAGTATGGATATAAATTATTAAACTTCTCAAAAGTAGCAAGATTTGTATATACTAAGAAAGGATTTTAGGAGTTAATTGATGATAATAGAACTTATAGTGGTAGGTATTTTTATAGGTACGATGTCTGGTTTTTTTGGTATAGGAGGAGGTATGATACTTATACCTATACTTTTAGTCTTAGGATTTGATATTAAAGTAGCCATAGGTATTTCTATTATACAAATGGTTTTTTCTTCTGTATATGGTTCTTATCTTAACTATAAAAAAGGTTCACTCATCATTGGGGAAGGATTATTTGTAGGATTTGGAGGTTTTATTGGAGGTTTTATTGGAGGGTATGTTACCTATTATATCTCTGATACCGTACTACAAGGACTCTTTTTTGCTTTATTACTCTTCGCACTTTTTAGACTTTTGATTTCTCCCAATCATGAAGATGATAGCTTGACCAAAACCTTAGATAAAAGTACTCTTTTTATGATAGGACTTATGATTGGTGTTTTTTCTATTACATTGGGGATTGGTGGGTCTATTATCTTGACACCACTCCTTGTAGGGCTTTTGCATTATCCACTTAAAAAAGCAGTGAGTGCTGGACTCTTTTTTGTGGTCTTTTCTTCTATCTCTGGATTGGCTAGTAGACTTAGTTCTGGGACGATAGATTTTGAAAATGGATTGATTGTCGGGGTGACTTCTTTAGTCGGTGTGACAATTGGTATTTATCTAAAAGAGCATATCAGTACTAAAAATCACAAGAGTATGCTTCTTTTACTCTATTTTTTCTCATTAATACTCTTAGTTAAAGAATATATATAAATCTACTTGATTATAAAAATAATATTTGCTATAATTTATTAAGTTAAATTACTTAAAACTAAATATATTAATTAAGGAGTTAGAAAATGGGAATCACAGCAACAGATGTAGAACATCCAGTTACAAAAGTAGATATCATTGTCTCTAAAGGCAATGATAAAGGTGATATTACGTATGCAAATCCAATATTTTTTAAATTATCAGGCTACACACAAGCTGAACTTTTAGAGCAACCACATTCGATACTGCGTCATCCTGATATGCCTAAAATCATATTTAAATATTTATGGAAAACGCTTCAATCAGGCAATGATGTCAAGGCATTCGTAAAAAACATGACCAAAGATGGTGGTTTTTACTGGGTACTAGCACACGTAAGAGTAGCGACCAATCCAGATAAATCATTTAGAAATTATGTTTCTACCAGAAAAGGCATGTCAGCTTCGGCTAGAACTGTGATAGAACCTCTTTATACAGAGTTGCTTACTGCAGAATCTACAGGTGGAATGGAAGCATCTTTACCTATATTAGAAGCATTTCTAGCCAATAATGGAGCATCTTTAGCTACATTTAATGATACTATGCAAAATATGCAAAATACTTAATTAAGGGATAAAAAATGATAGAATTTGATCAATCAATGAAAAAATTACGTACCGTAAGTGGATACTTAGGGTCAGCAGTGTTAAACTTTTCTGGAGAAACACTTTATATGGATGATGAGAATACGGCTGTAGATATTGCCTATTCTGCGAGTATTTTTAATGATGCATTTAGAATGATTTCTGAATCTTCACTCGATGTTGGTTTTGCTGAAGCTTCTTTGGTTGAATCACGAACAGCAGATGGACATGTGTTTCTTATCAACTCTTCGGGAGAGAGTGGAGGTGATAACTTTTCAAAATTAACTACTTTTGCTATCTTTAGAGATGATGGAAATGTAGCACTTGGTAAAATGATTATGGAAAAAACGGCACAAAGTATGTCCAAATCTATGGCTGAGCTTTAAGTTCATCTATGGAGAGGGAATAGTTATTATAAAAGGAGTATGTTATTAAAACACTATATCTTATACGTCATGCAAAATCCGATTGGAGTGATGGTTCACTCAATGATTTTGAAAGAGGACTCAAAAAAAAGGGTCATAAAGCACTCAATACTATGGGCTCTTATTTAGCACTTCAATCATTGAAACCTGATTTAATACTCTCTAGTTTGGCACTACATGCACAAATCACAGCAGATACTTTAGCAAAAAAGATAGGCTATAAAGGTCGTATTCATTATATGGATGAACTTTATAATTCCCGTCCTGAAAAATTGCTGAATGTACTTACTTTACAAGATGATCAGTATAAGACTATTTTTTTAATCGGACATAATCCAGAACTTACTGAATTTGCCAATTTTCTTATTGATGAAAATTTTGAGAAGTTTCCTACAGCAGGTATTTTAGCCATCAATTTAGATATTGATGCATGGAGTGAAATATCTGACAAGATAGGTAAAGTAGATTTCTTTTTGCAACCTAAACAATTTAAATATTATGTACCACAGCAAATAAGAACGCATCTAGGGAAGGTTCAATGAGTATATATATAGATGATGATACTAAAAAAAACTTTAGAGATATAGCAGAAGATTTAAATCATTATGCTACATCTAAAAAGTGCGAGTATGTTAGTAAAATAGAATCTTCTCTTCAAGTATATTTTGAGTCAATAGATGTTTCCTTTTGGCTTTATAATAAAAGAACTATGCAGTTACTAGAGTTATGTGAAGAAGATAATGACGCTTTATCCATTGATGATAGTTTAGTAGAAACAGTCATTAAAAATAAAAAGATTACGATAGAAAGCCATATTACGAGTAATAAATATTATAACCCAAGTATAGATAACCCTCATAATCTCAAGGTAAAATCTCTTATACTATTTCCTCTTTTTCAAAATAAAGAGCTTTTAGGTGTGGTAAAAGTATGGAGAGGGATGACGCAACATAAAAATTTTACTAAAAAAGATGAAGCATCTTTAGAATTTTTTAAACCATTGTTTTTATATATATTTCAATCTAGAAGTATGAGTAAAGAGACAGTACTCTCTTTTGTAGGAGAAGAACAAAAACCTATTATTCAAGCAAAGGTAGAAAAAAAAGTAGACCCTTCTAAAAATACAGAAGCATTAAAAGTTGGAGAAGAGAAGTATAAAAAAATTCAAATAGAACTAGAATCTTATAAGGTTCAACTAAAACAGAGTACTCAAGAATGTAAAGCATTAAATAAATCCATAGAAAAGTATACACTTCAAATAGAAGAGGATAAGAAAAAAATAATCCTGACAAGTAAATCACATAGTGAAGAAGTTAAAGCATTACATACATCTATAGAAGCGTATAAGCTTCAAGATATAAGTAGTCGTAGTGAAATCAATGGGTATCAAGAACAAGTAAAAACAAGCAGTGAATTATACCAATCTATGAAGATAGCACTTAATAAAAGCATTAATAAATATGAATCTTTAGAAGTATCATCAGTAGAAATAGAGCAAATTTCTAAAAAATCACAAGAGACTATACAAACTTTAGAACAAAATCTCAGCCTCTTTAAAATGGAAAATAAAACATTACAAAGTGAGATTAAAAATCTTAATTTAAAGAGTATCTCTCCAAGTATTAAAGATTTAAAAGCACAACATGTTATGAAGTCACAAAGTAAAGAAAATATATTAGAAAAAAATATAGAGCTTTTACTTCAAAATTTTGATACATACTTTGTCAATTATGAATGTGTTTCTATGTTTTTTGAACTTATTGTGTACACACTTTCTTCTCAAAAAGGCATGGGTGAGTTAGAAGAGATTATGAAGGATTCTAAATTACTGGAAAAACTGATTTATGGATATTATTTTAAAGGAAATTTAGTTTTAAATAATGAAAAAAATAGTATTTCTGATTTGGTGAAATATATTAAACTATATGTAGAAAATTTGCCTTTAGTAAATGTTAAAATAGATTTTGACGAAAATATACCAAATACTTTAATTTTTGATTTACCTAAGTTACAGAGTATTATTGTACATTTAGTGTTAGACCTTTATGCATTTTTAGATGATTCTAAATTAATTTCTTTACATTTTAGTTTTAAAAATGAAGTATTACAGATTGAGATAGGTAGTACTATTGAGCAAAAAAATTCATTGATGCAAAGTATGTTTAATCAAAATAAACTTGATATAGAAGATAAAAGTAGGCTAGGATTACAGTTGAGCCGAAAAGTAATAGAACGATTAAAAGGAAAAATAAATGTTAGGTATGAAAATAATTATTATACATTTATACTTACCTTTCCTGCACAAGATAGTAATGATAAAAATCTTAGGGTACGGTAGATGAGTAAAGAGATGATACATGTGTATGGAGCAAAAGAAAATAATTTAAAAAATATAAATATTAGTATCCCTAAAAATAAACTTGTCGTAGTCACAGGTATTTCAGGCTCTGGTAAATCTACCTTGGCTTTCTCTACTTTATATGCAGAAGGACAAAGACGCTATATAGAGTCTCTATCTTCTTATGCTAGACAGTTTTTGGGACGTGTAGGTAAACCTGATGTCGATAAGATAGAAGGGCTTACCCCTGCTATTGCCATAGACCAAAAAACAACTTCTAAAAATCCACGCTCTACCGTGGGGACTATCACAGAGATATATGATTATCTTAGGTTACTTTTTGCACGTGTAGGAGAGCAACATTGTCATAAATGTGCAAAGCCTATCTCTTCTATGTCTGCTGCTGATATTATCGAAGAAGTGTTACGTTTACCAAATGGTGCAAAATTGGTTATCATGGCACCTTTAGTGAAAGAAAAAAAGGGTACTTTTGCTGATATGCTAGAGTCACTTAGGCACAAAGGGTATGTCCGTGCTATGATAGATGGTGTCATGGTACGTCTCGATGATGAGATAGAACTATCCAAAACTAAAAAACATACAATCAAAGTAGTCATCGACCGTGTGGTAGTCAAAGAGCAGAGCCGTGACCGTATAGGACAAGATGTAGAAAAAGCACTCAAAGAGTCTTATGGAGAGCTTGAAATAGAAGTACTTAACCATGAAGAGATTGGGTTTGAACGTCAAGATATGCACTATTCTGAACATCTTGCTTGTTTTGATTGTAAATTGAGTTTTGAACCCCTTGAACCTGTAAGTTTTTCGTTTAATTCACCTAAAGGTGCTTGTCCTTCTTGTGATGGCTTAGGCATTCGTTTTGCAATTGACCTCAAAAAAGTGCTTAATCCAGAACTAAGTATCGCAAAAGGTGCTGTCAAAATTATGTATGGTTTTAATAAAAGTTATTATACTAAGTTTATTAATGCTTTTTGTACACAAAATCATATTGATATTACTATACCCTATCATCAACTAGAAAAAAGTCAACAAAAAGCAGTACTCTATGGTAATGGAAGTGAAATATCCTTTGTATGGAAGCGTCACCATCTCAAACGTGAATGGGCAGGTGTTATTAAAATAGCCCATGATTTATTTAAAGATGAAAAAGACCTCGCTGAATATATGACTGAAAAAGTATGTGATACCTGTCATGGAGATAGGCTAAGACCACGCTCTTTAGCAGTGCAAATAGAGGGGCAAAATATTGCAGATATTATCAATATGCCTATTGAAAAATCGTATATGCTTTTTGCTGATGAAAAGAGCTTTTCTCATCTAAGCCAACAACAAAAACTCATAGCATCATCTATACTAAAAGAACTATACGAAAGACTCTACTTTTTGTATGATGTAGGACTAGGCTATATTACATTAAGCCGTGATGCACGTAGTATATCAGGAGGAGAAGCACAGCGTATTCGTATCGCTTCACAGATAGGGTCTGGGCTTACTGGTGTGATGTATGTACTAGATGAACCTAGCATAGGACTCCATGAACGTGATACGATGAAGCTTATCCGTACGCTCAATTCGCTAAGAGACAAAGGCAATTCGGTTATCGTAGTGGAGCATGATAAAGAGACTATCTTATCTGCTGATTATATCATAGACATAGGTCCTGGGGCAGGGGCGTATGGAGGAGAAGTAGTCTTCGCAGGAGAAGCCAAAAAACTAGCCCAAGCCAACACTCTTACAGCAGACTATATGTATGGTAAAAAAGAAATATCATATCGCCACGACAACAAACAAAAAGAGTGGATAAGCATTAAAAATGTAACACTCAATAATATCAAAAAACTCAATGCCAAAATCCCATTACATAACTTTGTATGTATCACAGGGGTCAGTGGTTCTGGTAAATCTTCACTCATTTTACAGACACTTTTACCTGTGGCGAGAGAGTTACTCAATCATGCCAAAAAAATCACAAAGATAGATGGGGTAGAGATACGAGGATTAGATAAACTAGATAAGGTTATCTACTTAGACCAAAGCCCTATAGGACGTACACCACGTTCTAATCCTGCTACTTATACAGGTATGATGGATGAGATACGGAAACTTTTTGCACAAACGAAAGAAGCTGAACTTAGAGGCTATAAAATAGGACGTTTCTCTTTCAATGTCAAAGGAGGACGCTGTGAAAAGTGTCAAGGAGATGGACAGATAAAGATTGAAATGCACTTTTTACCTGATGTCTTGGTGCGTTGTGATGCTTGTGATGGTACACGATACAATGCCCAAACTAGAGAAGTCTTATATAAAGGTAAATCTGTATCAGATGTCTTAGCGATGTCTGTCTCTGAAGCATTAGAGTTTTTTAGGGCGATACCAATGTTGGCAATAAAACTCAAAACCTTGACCGATGTAGGGCTAGATTATATTACCTTAGGTCAAAATGCCACCACGCTCTCAGGAGGCGAAGCCCAACGTATCAAACTTAGCAAAGAACTTAGCCGTAAAGATACAGGCAAAACACTCTATATTTTAGATGAACCTACCACAGGGCTTCATTTTGCTGATGTTGATAGACTCACAGGGGTCTTACACCATTTGGTAGAATTGGGCAATTCTGTGGTGGTCATAGAACACAATCTTGATATGGTAAAGAATGCTGATTATATTATAGATATGGGACCTGAAGGGGGAAACAAAGGGGGGCTTATCATTGCCACTGGAAGCCCAGAAAAACTAGCAAAAGAGCATGAAAAGACAGGTTCTTATACGGGTAAATATCTTGTAAAAGAGTTAAACAGTCATTAGGGTCTTCTAAATTGCTGTTCTTTATTATTTTTAATACTAAAAGAGATAGCCATTTTGAAAGTATATAATAAAATAAAAGTAGCTAGTATTTCATATCCTATCGCCCAAACAAGTATAAACGAAGAATGTTCACTTAAAGAGAGATAAAGTTCTACTCTTGCATCAGCGATATAAAAAAACTGAAACAATAACCCTGCGATATAAGGAAGCATGACAAAATAAAGTGTCATAAATAATTTTTCATACCCAGCAGGAAAAAACAGAGGTGCTTTGGCTAAGTCTACTTCTTGTTGCGAAAAATTAGTAGGTTTATTACGAATAATTTTCTTTTTAGGCTGGTATCTTGAAGTGTTATCCAATATAGGGTTATTTTCCATCTACTTTCCTAGTATAAATATATTTCATCTATTATATCTAAAATTAATGAGATTATTATCCATTCTAATCTATTATTAGAGGATATACTATTAAAATAAGGTTTATTCATTTGAAAACAATTACTATTATAGATACCTTTGGTTTCTTTTTTCGTTCTTACTTTGCTCTTCCTCCTTTACGTAATGCCCAAGGATTCCCTACAGGACTCTTGACAGGGTTTATCAATCTTGTGGATTCTTTACATCGTGACCATAGTACAGACTATTTAGTCTTTGCTTTAGATACAAAAGGTAAAACCTTTCGGAATGATATTTATCCAGCATACAAAGCCAACCGTGACCCAGCACCAGAAGACTTGGTAAAACAACTCCCTATTGCCATAGAGTGGATAGAACAGATGGGCTTTTCTAGTCTTTCTCGTGAGGGCTATGAAGCTGATGATGTGATTACCACGGTGACTAAATTTGCCAAAGAACAAGGCTTGAAGGTACGCATCGTCTCACATGATAAAGATTTGTATCAAATGATAGAAGATGGTAAAGTAGAAATGTATGACTCTGTCAAAAGAGCCGTGGTCAATGAGCAGACCTGTATCGATAAATTTGGTGTAGCTCCTAAAGATTTTATCAATTTTCAAGCCATTATAGGAGATACCTCTGACAATGTCCCTGGGGTAAAAGGCATAGGAAAAGTAGGGGCTTCTAAGCTTATCAATCAATACTATACCCTTGAAGCCATTTATGAAGATATAGAAAACTGTGGTACACCACGTACCCAAAAGCTACTCTTAGAGAGTAAAGAGAGTGCCTTTTTATCACGTGACTTGGTGACTATGCGTACCAATGTCTTTGCTGATATGGATGTAGAGAGTTTTGTCTTTGAAGATAAAAATTATCTTTCATGTCTTTTAGAAGAGTTTGAGCAGTATGAGATGAAACAAGCCATACGCAAAGCCAAAGTAGGGATGGAAGCCGATTGTGAACGTGAATATGTAGCCACCACAAAAACCACATTAAAACCTACTCTGACGTTTGAAGCAATATGCCTAGATACCAAAGAAAAACTAGATACCGTACTCCAAAGTATAGGCAATGATGCCATCATCGCCTTTGATACAGAAACCACAGGACTCGATACTAAAAAGGCTAAAATGGTAGGATTTTCATTTTGTTTTGATAGAGATAAGGCATATTATGTCCCCATAGCCCATACCTATCTAGGCGTAGAGCCTCAACTTCCCCTAAGCGATGCCCTTAATGCTCTATGTACCTTACTGACGCATAATATCGTGGGTCAAAATCTAAAGTTTGATTTTTCACTTCTTAGCAATCAATATCACTTAGACCCTATTTTACCTCTAGCTGATACTATGATACTAGCGTGGCTTACAAACCCTGGGTCTAAAGTAGGACTAGACACCCTTGCTAAGCAATATTTTGATTATACGATGAAACCATTTAAACAAATGGTCAAAAAAGGCGATGACTTCTCCTCTGTATCTATAGAAGATGCTACCTTTTACGCAGGAGAAGATGCATGGATGACTTTTTTACTCTATAAAGCTATCAAAAAGAAAATGGAACTCTCTTCTTTGACACATCTTTTGAGCCTTGCTAAAAATGTAGAGTATCCTTTTATGAATGTTTTATTGGGTATGGAACGCTTAGGTATACGTGTAAATCCTGATAAGCTCATGGGATTAGAGACGACACTAAGTCAAGATTTGGAGCGCTTGACCCAAGAGATATATGTTTTGGCAGGTTCACAATTCAATATCAAATCTCCACAGCAATTAGGAGCGATACTCTTTAGCCATCTAGGACTCAAAGGTGGCAAAAAGACAAAAACAGGCTATAGTACCAATGAAGCCGTACTCAAATCATTGCTTCATGCACATGAAATTATCCCTAAAATTTTAGAATACCGTGAGTATCAAAAAATCCTTTCTACCTATGTAACCCCTCTACTCAAACTAGCAAAATCAGATGAAAATTCACGTATTTACACAAGCTTTGGTCAAACAGGCACAGCCACAGGACGCTTGTCTTCTCGTGACCCAAATCTACAAAATATCCCTGTACGTTCAGCCATTGGTCGCTCCGTAAGAGATGCTTTTATTGCCAAAGAGGGATATAAGCTTTTGAGTATAGATTATTCTCAAATTGAATTACGTCTCTTGGCACATTTTTCACAAGACACAGCACTGCTAGAAGCTTTTAACAATGGCGTAGATATTCATTTAGCCACTTCTATTATACTATTTGGAGAAGCCCAAGCCCAAGAAAAAAGAAGCTTTGCCAAATCGGTAAACTTCGGACTTCTCTATGGTATGGGACCCAAAAAGCTCTCAGAAGAGCTAGATATATCCAGCACAGAAGCCAAAGAAATCATTAGCAATTATTTTGCTTCTTTTCCTACCGTCAAACACTTTTTAGAGAGTATCCAAGAGCGTGTTAAGATAGATGGATATGTAGAAACCATACTCAAAAGAAGACGTATATTTGATTATGAATCTGCCAACGGTATGCAAAAGTCTGCTTTTATGCGTGAGTCTGTAAATACAGTCTTCCAAGGTAGTGCAGCCGACCTTATCAAACTTTCTATGAATGCCATAGACAGTATGATAAAAGAAGAAGAGCTAGATGCCTTTATGCTCCTACAAATCCATGATGAACTCATCTTTGAAGTAAAAGAAGAAAAAGTAGAAGCACTAAGTAAACGCTTTAGCCACACCATGGAAAATATATTAGCCCTAGATGTACCCTTAGAATGTTCTATCAGCATAGGCGATAGTTGGGGAGAATTGAAATAACAAAAGAATAGGTACATACAATGATTTAAAGTATATCGAAAGAAAGAATGGCTATACTTTTTCTTGGAGATAAAACATATCTCATAATCACAAAGAATAAAAGGAAAATGATGAAAAAAACTATATTAGTATTGGCATTGGTAGCTACAGGGTTGTCAGCAGACGCATTAACAGATATGGCAACAGAGGCAGCAACTTCTACAGCAAAAACTGAAGTAAAAAAAGAAGTGGTAAAACAAGTAGCAGGAGACAATATCATCAAACAAGCTGTTGTAGGTGAAGCAGCAGACAAAGCATTAGCAGGTGATATTTCTGTAGATAAATTGAAAGACGATGCTATAGCTCAAGCTAAAGATAAAGCCGTAGATGTAGCAGCAGACGAAGCATCCAAAGCAGTAGGCAAAGAAACTTTAGGAAAAGATACAGCTAAAAGTGCGATTAACGCAGTAATCTAATATCTCATTTTATATTTATAAGAAAAAGCATTTTTGCTCTTTTCTTATAGCCCTTTAATCATTATTAAAATTCTAAATACTTTTGTAGTTCTATATAAATACTTTCTATACTTTTTGTAGCATCTATTTCTAATATATCAATACCATGCTTTTTATGAAGTTCTTTGAGGCTCTCTTGCATTTTGGTTTGTACACGCATGAGGTAGTCTAATCCACGCAGTTCAATACCATCTAGGGTCTTTTCGCCCATTCTTTGTTTGAGTGTTTCCATGGTGGTTACAAACAAGACAATCTTATGAGGAAAATGACCTTGAAGAGCAAATGCATTGAGACGTAGAAGTGAGGTGAAATCAAAGTCTCCATTGGCAAGGGCATAGCCGATACCTGAGAGAAAACCTCTATCAGAAATGACTGTCTTGTCTTGGTTTGGGACAATGACTTCTTCATAGTGTTCGGCTCTATCTGCTAAAAATAGTAAAAGTTCTGCACGTTTGGAATGAAGTGAATCGGACAAAAGGATCTCTCTTGCTTGTTGTCCAAAAGCAGTACCACCTGGTTCATGCGTGGTAATGATATGAGGATAGTTTTTGGCAAGTAGGGCTATTTGTGTACTTTTCCCACAGGTGTCTATGCCTTCAAAAAGTATATACATTAAGGTATGATTTTGATATAACTAAGTACTTCTGGGGGTACTAAATGTGTAATCTTACCATCAAAATGCAGGATAGAACGTACCACGGATGAGCTTACAAAAGCTTGTTCTAGTGAGGGCATAAGATAGACTGTTTCTAACTCTTTTTTTAACGATGAATTGGCATATCCCATTTGGAGTTCATACTCAAAGTCACTCACAGCACGTAGCCCTCGTATAATGATATTGGCTTCTAGTGTATCAGAAAGGTCAACAAGTAAAGAGTGAAACCCTACGACTTTTATCTTGGGGAAGTTTTTGGTTACGGCTTCTATCATCTCTATGCGTTGTTTGAGTGAAAACATAGGTTTTTTGGCTTCAGACTCTGCTACGGCTACGATGATTTCATCAAACATAGTACACGCACGTCTGATAATATCTACATGACCATTGGTAATAGGGTCAAAAGTCCCAGGGTAAATTGCACGTCTTCTTACATTCATGTTTTTACACTCATATTAACTCCATCTTTCATAAAGATTATTTTTTATACCTAAGACATCGTACCATTTACCTATGATAAACTTTTCCATCTCTTCAAGACTCGAAGCATCAGCATAGTAACCCATAACAGGGGGTGCGATGATAACACCTAGTGTAGCCAATTTTTGCATATTTTCTAAAGCAATAGCAGAAAAAGGAAGCTCACGAGGTGCTAAAAGTAACTTTTTTTGTTCTTTGAGTGCCACAGCAGCGATACGGCTAGGTAGATTGTCTGAGATACCACAGGCTACTTTGGCTAAGGTATTCATACTACAAGGGATAATAGCCGTAGCATCTACCCCAAAAGAGCCACTAGAGATACTCGCAGCGATATTGTCTGAGTCATGTAGTGTGACCTTTTTGTTTTCAAATGAGTCTACGGTAAGGGCATTTTTAGAAACCACGACATGTACTTCTATCTCTGAGGGTAGATATTCTACAAATTTTTTGCCCAGTTGTACACCAGAAGCCCCTGTGATAGCTACAACGATTTTCATAGGCTTAGGCTTCTTTCTTTCGTGTGATATTTGCACCTAGTTTAGAGAGTTTACCCTCTAAGTCATCATATCCACGGTCTAAGTGATAGATACGTCCTACTTTGGTCGTGCCTTGGGCTACAAGACCTGCTAAGACCAACGCAGAAGAGGCTCTAAGGTCTGTTGCCATAACTTCTGCCCCATAGAGTGTATCTACCCCTTTGATGGCTGCTGTACTTCCTTTGAGCCATATATCAGCACCAAGTCGGTTGAGTTCGCTCACATGCATAAAACGGTTCTCAAAAAGACGTTCTTCTATGAGACTCTCTCCTTTGGCTAGGATGGCTAAAGCCATGAACTGTGCTTGCATATCTGTAGGAAACCCTGGGTATTCTATGGTAATAAGATTGACAGCGTTAAGCTTAGGGCTAGGGTGGATAGTGATACTATCATCAAAGAGTTCAAAAGTACATCCCATAGACTCTAATTTATCTATAGAAGCTCTGATATGTCCATGGTTAACTTTATTGAGCGTAATGCTAGAGTGGGTAATCGCTCCTGCACAGAGATACGTACCTGCTTCGATACGGTCAGGGATGATTTCTACAGTTTTAAATTCTAAAGCTTTACCACACGTACCTTCGATAGTAAGCTCACTGCTCCCTATACCTTCTATCTTCACCCCTGCGTCAGCTATCATTTCACAAAGTTGTACGACTTCTGGTTCTTTTGCAGCGTTGAGTATCGTTGTTGTACCATGAGCGAGTGCTGCTGCCATGACAATGTTTTCTGTACCCCCTACAGTAATCTTATCAAAGACAATTTTAGCACCTTTGAGACCATCTTTGGCTTCTGCTCTTACATAGCCTCCTTTTATCTCTATCGTTGCACCCATAGATTCTAATGCTTTTAAATGTAAGTCAATAGGGCGTTGACCAATGGCACAACCACCAGGAAGAGAAACCTCACATTCTCCAAAACGCGTCAACAAAGGGCCTAAAACCAAGATAGAAGCTCTCATTTTAGAGACTATCTCATAGACTGCCTTAGTCGAATTGATGCTACCATTGTTTATAGCAGCCACCGTTTTGTCGTGGGCTACATCTGCACCTAGCATACTAAGTAGTTTGAGTAAGGTACAAATATCTACAACATTGGGTAAATTGGTCAATGTGACTGGTTTGTCCGATAGTATCGTCGCAGCGATAATAGGCAATGCTGCATTCTTTGCTCCACTAATCGTGACCTCTCCACTTAAAGTATTTCCACCAACAATCTCTAAATAATCCATTTTATCATCCTCTTTATACATAATAGTTAAAAAGGATTTTATCAAAATAATAGTTATAAGTGCCATAAAGCGATTTAAATGTAACTATCTAGGCTCTTTTAAAGCAAATATAACGAAAAATAGAGTATCATATTTAATAATATTACTCAAATCAAGGGAAGAAATGTCTAGCAGTTTAGATAAGCTTAAAGCACTTAGTAGTCGGTTGGAAGCAGAAGGATTAGCAATTCCTATCCTTCCCCCCAAAAGAAAAAGAGTAAAAAAACCAAAAATACAAGAGCGTATTATACCCAAATCTGTAGCAAAATCTGTACCCATTGTAGAAATAAACTTAGAACCCAAAGTAGAAGAAAAACCAAAAAAACCAAAAATACCAACTTTTATAGAGAGTAAAAATCATCATGATACAGTACGTGCAGATAATATTGTAAGGGTAAGTATACTCTATCGTAAACTTAAAATTGATGAAAAGTCTCCAGATTTTGAACAAATATTTATCTATAAAGCGATGAATCTCTCTGGGATTGGCTTAAAAGAAGATGATTTTGGAGAAGTACGAGAGGGTAAATATATCCAAATTATCGCAATTACGTACGAACCAGATAAAAATGGTAAGAAAAAAGCCAAAAATATCTCTCTTGGTTATTTTGGTAAAGCAGAAATCTTAGAAGAGACACGCAAAAATGACATTATTGAGTTTGTTCTAAGATGGCGTTATGAAAAAGCATTTCAAAATGTGGAACATTATAAAGACCTTATCGCTAGAGTAGGAAATAAAGTAGGAAATATAGAAGCATAAATTGGTTACAATTTCTTTTATATTTATTTTACGAGGATTATTATGCATTTAGAACTTACCCCTGAAGCACTTTTGGTACAATTAGGCTACCACGAAACAAAACAAACATGCAAACAAATGAACGCTATTATCGCCAATACGGAGGGATTTGAACGCTTTGCTATGCATATCCCCTCTTTTAATGATGCCTTAGCCGTAGAAAAAGGCTTTATAGCGATGTCTAACTCAGAAGCATATCTCAAAATAAAATGTAATGAAGACATCTCAGCAGACAATCTTTCTGCTTTTACTACATTGGTTTTACATTGGGCAGAAAAATATAAACTCAATCTTAAACAATTAGAGCATAAAAACACCTATTATCTCATAGGTCTAAACTAATTGCCACTTAGTGTACTCAATAAGGATCAGCTTTTAGCTGCAACAGCCCCTTTAGGACACAATCTTATCATTGCTTCAGCAGGAACGGGGAAGACTTCTACCATTGTAGGGCGTATTGGGCATCTCTTGCATTCGGGGGTTGAACCCTCTTCTATCCTGCTACTTACCTTTACCAACAAAGCAGCAGGAGAGATGATGTCACGGCTAGAACAGCATTTTCCTAAAGAGATAGTCTCTAAGATAGAATCAGGGACATTTCATGCCGTAAGCTACCGTTGGCTCAAAGAAATCTACCCAAATCTAGCACTCAAACAACCCTCTGAACTCAAAACACTCTTTAGAAGTATCTATGAAAAACGCAATTTTGAACGTATGAATCTTACGGTACAACCCTTTTCAGCTACTTTTTTGTATGAGCAGTACTCTTTGTATCAAAATGCTTCATTAGAGACTTTTGATATTTGGTTTTTAGAAAAGTACCCAGAGCATGAAATCGTAATGGATGTCTATCTTGATATTAGCCATGAATTTGAAAAAGAGAAGATAGAGTATGGTTTTGCTTCTTTTAATGACCTTCTTTTACGTATGAAAAGCCATTTAGAATCAAATTTTATCCCTTTTGATGAGGTTTTGGTTGATGAATATCAAGATACCAATACCCTCCAATCAGCACTCATAGACAAGCTAAAGCCTAAGTCTTTGTTTTGTGTAGGTGATTATGACCAAAGTATCTATGCCTTTAATGGTGCAAATATTAAAAATATTGCTACCTATGCCACACGATACCCCGATGCCCAAGTCTTCACACTCAAAACCAATTATCGCTCAACAGCGTCTATCTTGTCTTTGGCAAATAAAGTGATAGAACGTAACGAACGTATCTACCCAAAGAAGCTAGAAGTAGGACGAAAAGGCAAAGCCTATCCTCCTAAACTTTTGATGTATAAAGACCTTTTTGAACAATACCAATCTATTGCCCAAAATATTAAGCAAACCCATGTCCCCAACGACCAAATCGCTGTGATTTTTCGTAACAATTCTTCGGCTGATGGGATAGAAGCCTCTTTGCGTGAATATGGTATTGCGTGTAAACGTAAAGGGGGTACAAGCTTTTTTGATACCAAAGAGATTAAATTTTTACTTGATATGCTCTCTTTGCTTGTCAATCCTAAAGATATGATGGCATTTATCCATGTCTTTGAGTATGCTAGAGGGGTAGGGTCTGCATTATCAAAAGAGTTTTTTCAATGTTTTTTACATTTTGGAGAGGGGCGTTTTATGCAAGGCTTACTCTACCCAAAAGTCAATGATTTACCTAATCTAAATCCCAATAAAAATGTACAATTAGGACTGTTTGATGATGATCAAGAGATAGGTTCAGCAGCACGTTTTAGACATATAGAGCTAGAACCTGCTCTCTATGCCCATCCTCTGCTCAAACATGCCAAACTAAGCAATGATGCTATGCTATACTTTAAATCATTTTATACCCTCCTCAAAGAGGTACATAGTGTTAAAAATCCTGCGATGGTTTTGCGTGTAGTGATAGAATCTCCACTCTATCAAGGTATCATCGAACTCTTAGCCACACAAAGAGGACGACTCAAATCAGGAGAAATAGACGATGAGAAAAAACGCCTAGCCAAAGAGCGTATCGAACGCAAAGCCAAACTTCTCTTAGACCTATCTTCTCACTACAAAGAGTTACGCCGTTTTGTCAATGCTATGGTCTTAGGAGGCAATGAACTAAGCGAAGGCGAAGGGGTCAATCTCCTCACAGTCCACGCATCCAAAGGCTTAGAATTTCCAGAAGTATATGTCATAGACTTAGTAGATGGACGCTTCCCCAATAGAAAAATGATGTCAAGCATAGAAGAAGAAAGAAGACTCTTCTATGTAGCAGTAACCAGAGCCAAAGACAAACTCTACCTCTCTTTAGCCCAATTTGACAAAGTCAAAAAGATAGACTATAAACCCTCTCAATTTTTACACGAAGCAGGATTAATCAAAGGTGCTTTTGTAGAACCTAAAGAGAAGAAGAGACCGTAAATGATGCTCTCTCTATCTCCTAAAATTAGTCTCGTTTTTTTATGGGTTCTTTTTTTAGGGTACATTATACTATTTTAAAATTTAAAATAAACTAGTTTGTTTGGGTTTTCTATCTTCTTTAATATGTTTTTCTATCCAATAAATAAACTCATTTTTAAATTTAATACCTTTTGTTTTTCCATGATATTTATCAATTATAAATAAATTTTCATATTTATTTGTAGGTATATAAATTTTATCATCTTTCTGTATTACTAATTTATTCATTAAATATTTATTTAAATCTTGTGTTTTTTGAAAAATATCTTCAGCTTCATTTTTTAAATATTGAATAACTTCTGAAGCTGTATATCCATTATTCTCTCTATAAATAAATTCTATTTTATTTTCTGTAATTTCATTTTGTTTTAAATATAAATTTTTATTAGATAAATAAATTTTAACTTTTTTATGATTATCTAATCCACGAAGTATATTTGCATAACTTCCTTTGCTTTTGCTATCCCATATAGTAAAAGTAAATTCACTATCCATTGTCATAGCTTTATCTTTTTCTTGTTGTCGTTCTCTTTCTCGTTTAATACTATTTGGAACTTCAATATATTTAATTCTAAAATTATCACTTGCTCTATATCTTGAAAATGTAGAAATTGAATAAATTGTTACATTATAATAATTTAATGATAAGCAATAATTTTGTAATAAAGTATCAATTCCTTTTGCATCACCAACTAATATTTCCATATTTTGTTTTATTATTTTATCTACACTATTTTTAACTTCTTGTGGAAGTTTTTGAATAGATATAGAACCACTTATAAAAACTTTATTTTTCATCTTTTTACATCTTTTACAGGTATAAAGAAAAAATTAACTTTTTTGTTGAAATTATATAATTTATACATAGTTTCACATAATGATGCACTAGTACCTATTACATCATCAATAAGTATAAAGTTATCATTAGTATTTGATTGGCTTAAATCTACGGAATATTTATTAAATTCTTGTGTTGATAAATTTGTTATACTTTTACTTGATACTGAACTACTTTTAGAAATATTTGCTTTTAATGGTATTGTATTTACTTTAGATAATTTATTTGATATATCATCAGGTATTTTAGATTGTGATGGAATATATGTTATATTTAGGTTGCTATAGTTTTCTTTTAAAGAGTTGATATATCCATTAAAATGAGAAATTATATTATCAATATATAATTCTCTTATTTTATTTTCTATTGGTGGATTATTTAGATACTTCATTTCATATATAGTTTTTCCAAACTTTGTAAATGATTGATATTCTCGACCGTTATATTCAAATGTTAATATGTGAGTAAAAGGTACTTTATCAAATCCTTCTAATATTTCAAATTCTTTATAAAAGTCTAATATTATACCTTGAGAAATTAAAATTTCTTGAAAATATATTTCGCAATGTAAATGATTATTTTGCAATGTACTATCTTGTATATATTCAATAATTTTATTATTAATATTTAGTGGAACTTTTTTTGCTTTAATTGTGATTTTAAAATCATTAACAACCATAATATTACTCCTTAAGTTTATATCATTTTAACATAAAAGATTTAATTTAGAAATAAATAGAGTAACAAAACTTATTTTTTAAACTTTAATAGTTTCCTAATAATCAGATATCTTAGACTAACGGTCGTTCAGTCCACACCCCATTTTAGCGTAAAACCACTTGAAATAGCCGTTATATAGATAAAAAAAGTGTCTATTAATAATGACTATTTATTTAAAAATATTACAATTTGACATATCTTTTCTTAATTCAAAGCCTTCTTCACACGCTTTTTAAGTAGTAGATGCTTCTGCTTAGAGTTGTTTGCTTGGTATAAGATACTTTCGTAGAGGGTGTCTATCTCTTTGATATGTGGGTGGTTAGGGTTTTGGCTGTGGTAGCGTAGTAAAAATTGGTGCATACTTTCGGATTCTTTTCTTGTGTAGCCATGTTTTTTGAGTTGTTTTAATAGTGGTTGTAGTATGGCTAAGGCTTCGGAGCTGTAGCTAGGTCGCCTAAAATAGGCGACGATAGTAAATGAGAGGAGGATGATAGCGATGAGACTTACTACAAATCCTGCTACGAACTGTGGGTTGTTTTTGGCATAGTCTAGGAGTTGTAGCTGTCTTATATGGGAGTAGTAGAGTATCCATGTTTCTATATTGTATTTGATATACATCAGATAAAGATTGATTTTTTTCATCAAAGGATGGGTGCTTTTTTGGCTAAGGCTTTCTTGTGTTTCGCCTTCTATGCTAGACGCTGTAGCCGTGGTCTCATAGCGTACCCATCTGTTGTCTATGTAGAGTTCTGCCCATGCATGGGCATCTTTTTCTTTGATAGAGAGATAGTTGTTTAGGCTCTCTGAACGGTCTGATTTGTAGCCTGTGACAATACGAGCAGGGATACCTGTCATCCGTGCCATGGTGACAAATGATGAAGCAAAATGTACACAATATCCACGCCGTTTATCAAACAAAAAACTATCGCTAGTATGGTTAGTATCGAGGGCATCAGGTGTGAGTGTATAGGTGAGTACCTGTGTTTTGAAAAATTTATTGACGGCTGAAGCCCGTTGGCTTTGTGTGTCGTAACTGTGCTTTATCTTTTGGGCTTGGATATAGGTTTTGGGGTTTTGGCTCTGGCTATAGTAGCTAGAGGCTTTACGTGTGATTTTGTCTAATGTATCTTCATAGTATGGCGAGAGAGAAGAGCTTCCTGCGTAGTGGATAGGCTCATCAATATTCTTCTTGACGGTACTAATGAGGTCTCTATCTAGGGTACTGTCTATGACCTGTCTACTAGGCATATCAAGCAGATAAAGCCACTTCTTTTGTGTGGGGTATAGGGTCACTTTATAGTGTACTTTTTCTCCTTGTGTAGGATAATAGGCTTTGTTCTTTCGTTCGGGATAGAGTAGGGCTTCCCAATGGTCTTTTTTGTCATAGTACAAGATACTGCCTCTAAAGTACAGAGCAGAAGCAGGAGGAATACGCCCTTCAAACCCTACTTCCATGACGATACGGTCAGAGGGGACGAGCAGGGCATTGCCATCTAAAAACATCGTCCCATCATGTCCCATACGTTGAATAGTCTCCCCCTTAAACCCATACGAAGCATGTTCAAAAGAGATGCGAGGAAAAAAGATAAACAGTACTACTACCCATGGCAATGAATACATAAACATGACCATCGAAGCACGAAAACTATCTACAAGCTTACCCTCCATACGATGTGCAAGTATCATCCACAAGAGAAAAAATATCTCAAAAATAATATACGAAAGCATGGCAATACTATGATAAAAAAACAAAGAAAGAGCCAAAAATAAAAACGGTGAAATCAGTAGATACATATTTATCTTTTGGGTGAGCCTTTGCATGGCTACGACAACAAGAAGTATATAGACAAGGAGTTCCAAAAAGAGTTTAAGCCTAGAGAGTCCTCTAAAAGAAAATGCCCCATAGAGTGAAAGATATATGCCCAAAATACCCATGATAAAGACAAACAATACAAGCATATTTTGAGCAGGGCTACGCTTGAAAAAGAGGATGGCTAGAACCATCACACTAAAGAGTATCATCGGTGCTTTAAGTGTGACCAATAGAGGTAACAGTACAGCGATATAGCCCATATCCAAAAGAGCCAAAGGAGGCATAGGGGTGTTAAGTTTAGTAGGTAGCCAAAATCGTAAGGATTTCATCGATAGACTCCTTTTGGGTACTTAGATAAGATTTAGGCATTTTAATAGCAAAAGGCAAATGCTTTTTTTCACAGGCTAATACCCAAAGACAAAGCTGAGAGAGACGTGCTTCATTTTGTTTTCCTGCTTTATAAAAGTCAAATACAAGATTGGGTGTTTGTGTCTCTTTGATAAAGGTTTTGACCGACAGCTCTCCTTTGGCTACAGAAGGCCAGTGGATATGTGTGAGCTTTTGTGAGCCATCGTAGGCAGACAAGCCATCAAACTCTTTTTCTTCTCCATAGTGTGTCTCTTCTTCATTGAGAAAGGCTTCTAATGTTTTGCCTCTAGGTTCTGGATAAATGATACCCTCATAGACCTCTTTTATAGCAAGGGTCAAACGAGCAGTAGAAAGAGGATAACGACTCTCCAAATAGCAATTTTGGTAGCTAAATGAGCCTCTCTTTTTTGGAAGATAGCGTAGATGTGTAAGTGTATTACTCTCGCCTTTGAGTGAGGGTAAGTGTATCGAGTCTTCTTCTCCATAGAGCGTGATAGACCATGACGTAGTAGGGGATACATTTTTGATACTAAGAGTGATAAGACCCTCTTCGTGGGCAAAGAGTCTACTAGAAGATACAAAGGTGCTTTTGAGATGTCCTAAATTGAGTACCCCCAAAGGGCCTGCTGAAAATGCCAATGAAAAGACAAAAAAGAGCGTAATATACACAAGATTAAAGTCGTGCATATAGGCTTCCATAAAAAGACCAAAAAGCATGATGACAACAAACAAAGAGAAAAACGTTGCGTGTTGCTTGATACTCCTATGTATCTGAATGAACGTGCGTAAAGATTTCAGCATTGATTCTTGTGGCAGTGGTAATGCCCTCTTTAAATACCAGTCTATGGTTACACACAAGTGGTGTAACCATCTGTAAGTCATCAGGAATGACATAGTCTCTACCTTGAAGCATTGCCCATGATTTGACCATTGCTGTCAAAGACAATGCCCCACGTGTAGAGAGTCCATATTCAAAGCGACCACTCTCACGCGTAAAGGCAATAACCTCTTGTAAAAAGTCCAACAAAGTCTCACTTAGTGTGACAAGGGATGCTTTGTGTCTATACGCTTCTATCTGTTGGGGGGTAAGTAGTGTAGGGCTGTGAGGGGCATGGTGTCCTCTCTCTCCTTTGAGTATCATTCTTTCTGATATTTTATCAGGGTAGCCTATGCCAAAAGAACACATAAACCTATCTAATTGAGAATTAGGTAAAGGAAACGTACCCACCTCTTCGTGAGGATTTTGTGTCCCCATCACAAAAAAAGGCTCTTGGAGCGTATAGGCTATAGCATCGATGGTCACGATACCTTCTTCCATCGCTTGAAGTAGAGCAGATTGGGTTTTTGGCATCGAGCGATTTATCTCATCTGCGAGTAAAAAAGAGCTAAAGATAGGCCCTTTTTTAAAGACAAAACTTCCCTCTTTTTGGTTATAATAATTGACTCCCAATATATCAGAAGGTAACATATCAGAGGTAAATTGAATCCGTCCAAAACCTAGACCGAGTACTTGCGAAAGGTGTTTTGCAAGGGTGGTCTTACCCACACCAGGGATGTCTTCTAAGAGCAGATGACCACTAGCAAAAAAAGTAGCCAAAGCCAAAGCAATAGGCTCTCTCTTCCCCACCAAATGGGTCTCTATCATATCAATAAGGGGTGTAAATTCAGGTGCAATAGTATAATTCATAGAGGTATAGTATCATACCTACCTTATGCAAAACTTAGTCATGATATTAGATTTGATTAGGTCATTTTCATACAATATAAATCCCATTATGTAACCAATCTACCCAAAAAATCAGGATTATTTCCACAACTTTTAAAAATACCAGACATATTGAGGCTTTTGTTCTTAGGCTTATATTTGTT
>Ga0256838_1000365_pt1 | contig 28813 bp, 24 predicted proteins | sample 4571419metaG_FD_185978 | JGI IMG/M metagenome (GOLD analysis project Ga0256838, IMG submission 185978) | Hydrothermal vent microbial communities from Guaymas Basin, Mexico - 4571-419 | ecosystem: Environmental > Aquatic > Marine > Hydrothermal vents | place: Mexico: Guaymas Basin | collected... | reverse complement strand
CCGGGTAAGGTTCAAGGTGCGTCTCGAGCGGCCCCCGGGAAGCGGTAGATACTACGTCCGGCCCGACGACTTCGATGAGAAGCCTAGGAAGACTCGGACGAAGATAGGGGAGATACCCGTGATGGTAGGAAGCGGGTTCTGTTCCTTATACAGGGACACCTCCGATCGCATATTAGATCCCGTACTTTACTCCGATCGGCGGGATCCCGGTGGTTACATCATACACGAGGGTACCGACCGCGCGATAATCATGAAGGAGACTGGAGCCCAGCGTATATTCATCATAGCGAGGCCTAAGGAGGACCATAAGCGCGCGAATGCCGTGAGTAGCCGGACGGCCGCGTATAATCAGGTAAGAAAGACGTACGTGGAGATGGAAAGGGGATTCGCTAGGCGCGTGTACGTAACTCGGCCGAAGTTCTCCGCCTCCGGGGAGCTCTCTCAAGAGGAGAGGAAGAGCGTAGAGGTTCCGGCTTATGCCGTATTCGAGGCGCTATATGCACTAATTAAGAGCGAGGAGGAGGGCAAGCCTCCGGAGGAGATAGAGATCCCCGAGGAAGAAGTGAACGCCTTCATCACCACCTCCGTCTCCCCCATAGGCGACTTTAGGAAGATAGAGGAGTTCGATAGACAGCTCCAGATACGGCGCGCTCAGGCGGAGGAGTTCCGGGAGATGATTAAGAAACTCTCTTACGAGCGGGCCGAGAATAAGCTAAAGGCGGATTATGAACGCAAGATACGCAAGACCCCTCCGACGAAGAAGGACATCGAGAAGAAAGCCGAGGAAATATTCCTCCAGAACAAGAGGCGCTTCATTAATGAGTACGTAGCGCGCGTGTTCCTTCAGGACTTCTTCATGGACTACGACCGCGACGACCCTACGCGGAACATCTATAGGGCTAAGGCCCTAGTATTAGGAAGCGTAATAAGACGCCTACTACTACGCATCGAAGGGCGCGTCCCTTACGACGACCGTGACCACTATCGCTTCAAGCGCGTGGTTTCCTCCGGCGATCTGCTCGCGATGATCGTGAGCGAAGGTATCAAGGACTATGTGAAGACCATGTACGATAACTTAGTAGACGCTATCACGGACATCACCACCGAGCGGAAGATATCCGGAGCCCCTGAGGACGAGAAGAGCATTAAGGAGTACCTAAATAGAATAGGGCGCGCGATAGCTAAGATCGTAGTAGAACACACCGGAGATAAGAGCTCAGCGTTTAACGAGAAGATCTCGAACATACTAGGAACCGGAAAGCTACTCGATATCACCGGCGTGACGGAGGTGATGGAGCGGACGAACCACTACTACCTCCTCGCCCTCTTAAGACGTATAAAGGTGCTCATGGAGAAGAAGAGGAAGAACCCCGAGGTGCGCGATTTACACCCGACCCAGCGGGGACGTATGTGTCCCGACGAGACGCCCGACGGCCTAAACATCGGTATTCAGAAGCACATGGCTATAGGGGCTATGTTCACTCAGGGCCTATTAAAGCACGAGCGCGAGATGCTCGTAGCTATACTACGCGCGATTAAGTGTACCTCAATAGAGGGTAAAGTCGAAAACTGCCTCAAGGGACTAGAGGAAGCGAACAACATAGAGTTCCGGCGGGATGTGTTCCAAGCTACCGGTAAGCCGCCCGCCCAGGTGATCTTGGACGGTGAAGTGATAGGGGTAGTGACGAACCCCGAAGAGTTCGTGGAGGAATTTAGGCGCATACGCCGCCTGGGCCTCTCTTACGTAGAGAGCAAATATCCCGAGCTAATAAGGACGGAGCGCTCTAAGAGGACGAACGCGGAGGTAAGGAAGGGTAAGCTCGTGGACATTCTAAAGAGGTACGACAAGTTCATACCGAACCGCATAAGGGAAATCGAGATCTTCTTCTCTAGGGCTATTAAGGAGGTAAACATACACTACGAACCTAACGAAAACATAGTCCGGATCTCCGCGGACGGAGGAAGGATGAGACGCCCGCTAATCGTTCTCTTTAAGAACAGAGGTGAGCTCGATAAGAGGCTAAAGGAGGAGTTCTACGCTAAGTACAAGAACGAGATTAAGAACGAGATCGAGAGTCTCGTAAAGAAAGGACATAAAGAGGAAGCCGAGGAGCTTGAGAGGACGCTGGAGAGAATGGATCCCAGAAAATCCGAGGACGAGCCCTTCGAGGTGCGGTACCTAAAGCACTTCGTGCTCCACGGAATACTCACCGAGGAGGAGCTTGAGAGGGCGTTCGTGAACATAAATGGCGCTTATATGCCTTCGGACGAGCTCTTTAGAAAGGTCATAGAGTTCGCTAGGTCGATCAACAAGAACGCTCGGGACATGCTCCTAGAGTTCGGTCTCATAGAGTATCTAGACGCTCAGGAGGAGGAATACGCTCTCGTGGCCTTACGGCCTAAGGACGTGACCATAGATCACACGCACGTAGAGATACATCCCGCGCGGATCTTCGGAGTATCCGCCTCGTTATTACCTTTCCAGGAGCACAACCACTCACCTAGGAACATCTACGGAGCGGGAATGGCTAAGCAGGCTATAGGACTCCCGTACGCGGACTTCCCGATACGCGTAATGAGCTCTACGCGCATCCTCTTCTATCCTCAGGTCCCTCTAGTGACGACGAAAGGAGGAGAACTTAGCGGGTATCACGAGAGGCCCTACGGAGAGAACATGATCGTGGCGGTGCAGGTGATGGAGGGATATAACATGCGCGACGCTATCGTGCTTAATCAGAGCTCCGTGGAGCGCGGTCTCGCCCGCGACTATCTACTAAAGCGCGTTGAGATTCTACTAGTAGGAGGTCCTAAGAGCCCCGAGGGCATAATCTCTAACACTCAGGTGGGAGTGGTGATACCTCGGGAGGCCGATAAGCTAGTAGATAATCAGATCTACAAGATAGGAGTAAAGAAGAGCCCGAGAGTCCCTCATTACTTCCGTAAGCTCGGTGAGGACGGAGTAGTAGAACCCGAAGTATTAGTAAAGCGCGGAGAGGTATTAGTAGGACGCGCCCAGCCGAGCCGCTTCGAGACCAAGAGGATGACGGACTTCGTGGACACCTCTGAGACTATGAAGGAACACTTTCCGATGTACGTAAATGACGTCCTGTTCTTCATCCGCGCCGCCTCCGACTTATACACTTACGTGCGCTTACGCGACCACAGGCCTCCGAGCTTAGGTGATAAGTTCGCGACTCGTCAGGGACAGAAGGGAGTGGTAGGCATGCTATATAGGCAAGAAGACCTCCCGTATACCGCGGACGGAATCGTACCCGATCTCATCCTTAACCCCCACGCGATGCCGAGTCGTATGACGTTAGGACTCATAATAGAGGGTCTCGCCTCCCTAATAGCCCTAAAGACCGGAAAGCCCTTCGACGGAACCCCCTTCCGCTTCAAGGATCCGCGCATAATAGAGGAATACAAGAAGAAGCGGTTCCCCAACCGCGACATAGAAGATATATCCGCTATGGACATCGTACAACGTCGGCTCAAGGAGCTAGGGTTCAACCCGTACGGAGAGAGGACGATGTACGACGGACGTACCGGAAGGATGCTTAATAGGAAGATCTTCTTAGTGTCCCTACACTACCGGCGCCTGAAGCACGAGGTTCGCGATAAGATGCACATGCGTTCCCGTGGTAAGTATCAGTTACACATCAGACAGCCTACCGAAGGAAAGTCCCGCGAGGGAGGACTTCGCGTGGGAGAGATGGAGCGCGATACGTTCGTAGGACACGGAGCCTCGTTCGTGCTCTTAGACCGCATGCTTGTAAACTCCGACGAGACTACGATATACGTATGTAAGAACTGCGGAGGAATAGGGTACTACAAGAGGGAGGGAGGACGCGAGGTTCCCGTGTGTCCCTTCTGCGGTAAGCCCGACCTGTACCCCGTAAAAGTCCCGTATCCGTTCTACGTACTTTACGTGACGCTCTTAGCTATGGGAATCATGCCGAAGATTAAGCTACATAGTAGGTTCGATTAAAAACGCTCCCTTAGTATTTTTATGCGTTCTTCGAACTCCTTCGTGCCCGGTAGATATATCTTGAGACCCTCGGTAGTTATGTCGAACGGAACCGGCCCGGTATAGTGAGCCCTAGCGCGCATCTTGGGTATCAACATATAGCGTACGAATCCGTCTACCGTCCTCACGGCATTGAGGAGTATGATCCCTTTCGTCACGTACTGCTCGACGGTGAAGTCCGCCTCGGTAATAACCCGAGTTAATGAATAAGCGATGTTCGACGAGCTCTTTAATACGCGTAGGAAGTCGCGCTTATGTATGTTTGGAGCGACGCTCGTGAGGGCAGGAAGTGAATCGAAGATGAGAACGTAATGGGAAGGCGACTCTAGGTCCCCCATCACTATGGATAGGGTATCGATGAGACTCTGCTCCAAGGATTCGCTATCGGCTATCGACTCATACGAGATAATATACGGAGACTCATCCGCGAGCCCTTTTCTTGGGGCAAACTCCACGATGGCCATCCTCCCTTCCTCGATGCATTTCTCTATGTCTATGTTGATCTTCTTTGCCGCCCTTATGAGCTCCGAAGTAGTTTCCTCTACCGTGAAGTATATGGGAGCGGCCCCGGACTCGCACGCTTTCCGCGCTAACGTCAACGCGAGCAACGTCTTACCCGTTCCGGGGCCGCCTCCTATCATATATATACCCGGTATATCGACGCCCGGCTTTTGGTCCTGGGAGTGCCGAACCAAGAGTTTATCTAACTCCTCGATTCCCGTTGGGACCACATTTATATCTTTTATGATGTAAGGCTTACCCGCGGGAGATCTTATGATTTTACGGTCGCGATGTATCATCTGATCAGATCAGGAGCTTTCTATTATTGTTTCGCAAAAAACCTCGAAGAACGGTTTCCGCGTACTCCTTAAGCCGAGGTATGCGCGTACATGTCCTAGAATAGTCGATCGCTCTGTCTATCTTTCCACAATAATCACCTCTACAATAGTTTTCTAACTCCTTTAGAGCGCGCTTAGCCTTCTCCTTCATCTCCTCCGTCCCGAGGAGGTCCGCGAGTATTAGATAAGCTTCGGCCTTATCCGCGGGAGTTCCTAAATGTAATAATGGTAATGCTCCTCTTAGGGCGAACTCCGGATCCCTCTCCACGTAAGCCGCGCGCAAAGCGCTCCTTAGGGTAAATATAGTCTTATATTCGGAGAGCTTATTGTACGCCTCCATACACCGTAGGGAGCTAGTGAAACAGTGCATGAGCTTCATGATACCGTCGTACTTCATGATCGAACAGTTCATGATCGGAAGGCGTCTGTATTTTGGATATAGCGCGTAATATGCTATCGCCTTAAGCGTCTTCACCCTACACTCTTCGAACGAGTTTCCGTGTCTATCGAGTATATTAAGTAGCTTCTCATACCGGGGCCGCGAGGCTAGTCCGGGCTTTCCTCCTACGATCTTTACCCCTCCTCTATCTATCGTACGGTACGCCTTATCTATGAGCCGATCTAGATATTGTCTAGACCGCCGGGCCTTACTCGTTAAAGCGTCCGTGAGTAAGCGAACCGTGGCGTTATAAAATTCTTCTAAGTCCTCCTCGCGCGGGGAAGCCCGGGAAGCGTGAAGGCTAGATAATACGTTTCCGACCTGTCCTAGTTCTATTAACCTCTTTACTTCATGATAGAGGCTCACGATCGTTTATGATCGTATATAGAAAAATCAAGAGCTCCTCTCGCCCCGAATCTTCAGAGCTCTCAACGCCTTCACCGCCTGTAGAGGGGTAATATACGCGGGTATACCGGCATCGACGAACTTCTTCACGTACTCCTTCGGGACGCGCCCTCCGGGTAATATTAAGACCATAGGTTTACCCTTATCGTTAGCCTCCTTAGCCTTCCTTACGATCATCTCGTAGAACCTCTCGAAGTCTAAGGCGGGGCTCTGCATTAGGGCTATAACGATTATAGCATCCACGTCCTCGTCCTTTATTACTTCCTCTATCGCCTTCTCATACCTCTCTACAGGAGCGTCCCCTAATACGTCCACGGGATTATTTACGCTAGCCGCGGGCGGAAGAGATTCCTTTAGACGCCTCTTAGTCTCCTCGCTCAGTTCCGCGAGCTTCATACCGTGGAGCACGACGTAATCGCTCGTCATCACTCCGGCTCCCCCTCCGTTAGTTACGATCGCTACGTTCTCGCCCCTCATCGGAGGCTGCCTCTCTAGAGCCACGGAGGCGTCGAGGAGCTCCTGCATGTCGAACACGTCCACTACGTTATACTGGTGGAACACCCCCTTATAGATCTCCGCGGCCCCAGCTAGACTTCCCGTGTGACTCGAAGCCGCCTTAGCTCCGGCCTGAGTGATTCCGGCTTTGAACACGACAAGAGGTTTTCTTAGCTTCTCTAATACTCTCGCGAACTTACGTCCGTCCTTTACTCCTTCGATGTAAGCCGCTATTACCTTCGTATCCGGGTCCTCGTTAAGGAACTCTATGAGGTCGCTCTCATCTATCTGCATCGCGTTGCCGTAACTAATGAACTTCGAGAGCCCTATGCCTAAGTCCGCCATCCGGTCCATAAAGGCCGCTCCGAAGGCTCCCGATTGGGATATGAAGGCGATGCCTCCGTGCTTCGGCTTATCCTGCCTGTCGGGCGGATTAAATATTGTATCTAGCGAGGTCTTAGGAACGTATACGCCTAAACAGTTGGGGCCTAATACGGCCACCCCGGTACCCTCAACGATCTTCAATATCTCCTCCTCGAGCTTAGCCCCTTCAGGACCGGTCTCCTTGAATCCCGCGGATATTATTATGATCGCCTTTACTCCTTTCTCTACGCACTCCTTAACTACGCTAGGTACGACCTTCGCGGGTACGGCTATGACGGCAAGGTCTACATCCTCGGGGACGTCCTTTATCGTCTTATAGCACGGCTTTCCGAGAAGCTCTTGACCGTTTTGACACTTTATGTTTACGAAGTACACTTTCCCGGGGAACTTTAATAGGTTTTCCGCTATCGCGCGTCCGACCTTACCAGGCTTATCCGTCGCTCCTATTAGAGCTACGCTCTTGGGCTCGAATAAGTAGATCATATTCTTACGATAGTCCATTACCTCATCTACGCGTGGACGTAAAAAGTGTAGCGCGCTTATAAGAGCTTAAGGTCCCCGGTTATCTGATCGACCCGTTTTTCGGGGGCGGGTCCTATGCCTAGCGCGGTGATCGTACCCGGGGGTAATTGAGTGTGCCCGGCATCCCTCACTAAATAACACGGAAGACCGCGAAGCTTAGCGATCTCGTAGCGTTCAATAAGAACGTCCTTCGGGGCTTTTACTACTACTTTCTTCGCCCCTCTTCTCTCCCACGCCCTCACGAGACCGGGCCGTATACGTTCCGCTTCGCGTAAAGCCCCTAAACTAGCGTGGGCTACTTGTGCGGCTAACTTCCCCTTTCCGACCTTCCTCAGGATATCGGAGTTAAAAACTATCACTTGCTTATACATTCTACGACTTTCTTCCACCTCGATAATATCCTTTTATCGATATATCCGGAAAGAGATTCGGCGACGTTTAGAAGATATCTTAGCTCGTCTAGCTCATCGTACACGAAGTTCGATCCGTCTAGCCGACGGAGCACAGCGTTCTTCACACGCTCCTCGATCCGACCAGCGAGCAAAGCCCTACCCTTATGACTCTTCATGAGTTCCTCCACGGCCTCTTCAGATAATTCGCGCCTCATCAAGAATAGCGCCACCTTAGCGAGCCTCGGATCCGCGTCCTTAACGTTCTCCCATAAGCCCGAATCGACTATTAAAGAACACCGTATGGGGTAATCTATGAGCTCCTCCACTAATATCTTAAGGACCTCCTTAGCCCTCTCTTTGTCCTCCTTTACTTCCTCAGCTAGCTTCTTTAGAGCCTCTATCTCCTCCGAGTACAACTTATACACGGATTCGCTCCAAGGCCTCCCTTCTATGATGTTCTCCTTCTCGTTCATACAGAGCCTTAGAGCGGCGCGTATCGCTCTACGAGGATCCATCTAATGATCATTGGGGACCGGTATAAACTTCTGGGGTCGTACACTAAAGGATAAAATCAATCTAGTCTTATGAGCGAGTTTATCGTGTTCTCGGGCCTAAACGTTCCTATAAGCACGGAGCCCTCTACGTTATCGGCTGTGGGTATATCGAGGTATAAGTCCCGAAGCCTAGCGAGAACTACATACAGAGCGTCGTCCTTCGAGAGTAAGTCTATTAGATCTAGGTCGGGCTTTACGAAGGGCGCCTCGTATATGTATAACCCTTTGTTATAACCGCCCGGAATCGTGGAAAGTCTGTTCGAAAGGAAGTACGTGGCGAGCGCGTTATAATAGTCTGAGGACTGTCTCGGAAGTGACGCGGCGAATCCTTTAGTAGGTACGGGTATAACCTTCCGCTTGCGTTTAATCGAGCCGAACTTCGAGATCACCTGCATTTTATATTCTACATATACTTCCTTATCGCCCCGCTCTATGCGCTTCCTCTTCTCTCCGTTCCTTTCTTTCATAGATGAGGACCGGACGAGTACGTGGACCGCTCTTGAAAGGGGGTTTTCCTTCCTTAGTATAGGTATAGGGTATATCTCTATCTTAGGGGACGTGCCATGAGATATACCGTAGTACTTACGAGAGGCGTCCGCGAACGCGCTAAGGAGCTTCTCTAGGAATTCTATCACGCTCATCTTCGTCTCTTTCTCGTTCGGAAGCCTCCTTTTGAGCTCTTCCTCCCGTAGTCTTAAGAGCTTCTCATCTAGCTTGTTAATAGGATAAGGAATCACGTGCGACGCAGATTTTCTCTCTATCTTTATCGAGAGCTCGTCCTCACGAAGCCCTAATATCCTCTTGAGCGTAAAGGAGTCGCCTTTGTCTTCGAACTCCGCGAGTACGTATAGAGGGATCTTCTCCTTATTTATGGACGCGAAGTATAACGAGAGTTGCTTTAATACGGTAATAAGCCCTCTGTTCGTCGTGAGTATGGGGAAGTACTTAGGATCCGCCTCTCCCGATATGAGGAACTTCCCTATGCCGACTAGGATCCTAAGCGTGGACGGGGGTATAGCTAACTTCGGTAAGCATTGTTGAAGTATACAATCGGGTTTTATACACGGGCCGTACGCGGATAACGCGAGATCCTCTTCGGACGCTTCTTCGGAGAAAGCGGGGACGGGCTTGATGATGTACTCATAAGATTCATCGCTAGAGCACCCGCTCACCCTTATTTTCTTAATCTTATAATCGAACGCCCCCTTCCGCTTTTTGAGCTTCTTTATTTTTTCTATTATTCTCGTCCCCTCCCTCGCGTACTCCTCGAATATATCTTTAACGAGCTCCGCGTGATTCTCTATTAGCTTCGTTACGACTCCCCTCTTATTACTCGGAACGTCATCGTACAATGGTATGTAGGAGATGTATAAAGAGGCTAGCTTCGGAGCTATCGTGTGAATGAGTCTAAGTATAAGATCCTCCTTTACCTCCTTCTTCCCTCCCTTCTCACCGGGCGAAGAGAACGAGAACTCCTTTAGATCTTCCTCGTCGAGTTTCTCTAACTCGTTAAATAGCTCATCTATTACCGAAAGATCAGCCGTTTTGTCGCGCCTCAAGAAGAGCCTCCGGTCTATTAGGACGTTCTTCATCCGATAGAACTCTCCCTCGAACTCCGTATGTGAACCTAATACGTGCATCTTATAGATGGGCCGAGGTAAAGGTACGTCGATCCCGCTATGAATCTTCTCCCTACAACTCTCGCTATCTAATATGCTCTTAAGTACTACGTCGGGCCTCCGCGAAGAATTATTAATAATCTTAGATAATGAGGAGGCGCATCCCTCTCCCTTCTTTTCCTTTAAGTACGTCTCAGCTATCTTCTTTACTATTACCTTACCCTGAAGACAAGGCTCCATGTATATCGTCTTAGCGTCGAACCGGCCGCGAGCTAGGATTCCCCTCTTATAATTTAACTTCGCCCCGCTTACCGCTCCTAAGATAAACGCGTGAGATACGTATGTACCGGTAGCGCAAGCGTGCACGAAGACCTTCGCTATCCTCATAAGCTTGCGATCCTTCTCGGTTAGCCCTAAGAGGTTGTTAAAGAAGTTCATCCGAAGGTCTATAAGGAGCTTAGCCTTGTCGCTATTTACGTAAGAGAGCGCTAAAGAGAGTACGTTAGGGAGAGTATAGAGGGAATCTATGGGATATAACGATACGTTTATTTTACTCATCGGACAGATCCTGCTGTTATAACATACCCTACGGTCGTCCGCGTTTATTCCCATTCTCTTCGCCTCCCTAAGCACGTCCGATACGTGCAACTTCGGTAAAGAACTACTTGGGCATGAGGGCTTGGGTGATACGTTCGCGATGGCGTTCATAGCGATCAACGAATGTAAAGCCATTACGGCCGTGGTGAAGAGATTCCGCGTCTTTATCGTTTCGTCCTCTCCCTCGCTACTTATCTTATCTAGTTTCAAGAGGTTCTTGAGGAAGTCTTCGCAAGCCTCCTTATATTTCTCGACTTCGTCTCCTTCGATTCCAAACACCTCTTTTATAGGGTCCCTTAACTCGGCTCCATATAAGGTACCGCGAAGGTTTACGATCGTCCTTACTGGGTTATGAGGGCAAGGGCCTGAGGCGTACCCAAACATATCTAGAACGTATAATAAGTACGCCTTCTCCCCGTCCTCTTCTACGACCTTTAGCTTGATCGTGGGTATTAATCCGGAGATTACGGATATCGTAGCTAGCGCGGATAGGGGAATATCTATCGAACATATCATGTAATATAACGGTGAGGTAGCGCGTTGCGCTCCGCGGTATACCCCTATTAGTGTCTGAGGTATAATGAAGCGCGCGATCCCGAGGACGTCCCTGATCTCTACGTTCATATCGAGCTTGAGTAACCCGTCTAAGACGTCCCTCTTCTTATCGTCCTCGATCTTCTTCAGGACCTCTTCTTTCTTCCTCTTTATTTTATCGGATATGAACTTCAGGCGTATTAGTTCTTGCTTACCCTGAGCCGTTACGCGAGTTTCGTCCCGATTATCCGTAAATATAGTTGTGTCTCCCACTAAGTCTACGATGTCCGTGTGCGTAGCTAGAAACTTCTGATAATGCTCTAGCGAGTCCTCTACGGGTATTATTACGAGCTTATGGAGCTTCGCCTTCCTACCCTTAGGACGATATACGCGATTAATCGCTTCGCAGAATATACGAAGTACAACTAACGCGGCCTTAGCTATCTCATCCTTCTTTTTCTCCGGATCCCTCGCTTTTGTAACGTTTTTAACCCGCTCCTTTAGAGGCCTATAGCGGTCTACGCTCCCTTCACTCATATCGATTTTCTTTAAGGCGCGATGGAGCTCTCCGTTCTTATCCTCTAAGACGTCCCTATATTCGTCGGGAACGAGCTCGAAGACGATATCAGCGTATTTCTTAACCTTCAAGAGCGTATCTAAGATCACGTATAAGCTCTCCCGAGAGATATGTCTCCCTTCTATCTTCCTTATTACCTTCCTAATTCTGTCGTCGAAGTTCCGTATAGATCTCATCGCGTTCATCGCTACGGATTGAGCTTGCGCGAACGTCTTGTGCTCCTTTAGGTTACCCACGATCATCGGAATCATCACGAAGAGAGGTAAGCTAGGAGTCTCGAAGACCTCGTGAACGCTCTTCAAGAAGATCCTTACTTCGGTTTCGCTGCGCTTCCCTAGCTCCGCCGCCTTCTTTACGTATATCTCTATGGGGCGTATATCTAAGGGAATACTATCTCCTCTCGATAGAGCTTCCTCTATACTCTTTATAAGCTCTTCGAACGCGGCTCTCCTTATTTTAGCTTTTACCGTTATGGGCTTCTCGGACTCGTAAGGGAACGAGAAGAAGACGGCCGAGTTTAGATAGCTGATCGACTTATAGACGTTCTCCGGTATCTGCGTCACCTTCGACACCGTATTGAATATCACCGCTACCCTCTCGTTCGAGAGCCCCTCTTTCTTAGCTTCCTCCTCGAGTATCTTTAAGAACGTGTACTGAGCGATCGTCGAATATACCCGCGGAGACACGTCGACCTCGTCTACCTCATTAGAGCGCACGGAAGCCGTGTATGGGAGCAAAAGAAGTAGCCGTAGTTGATACCTAAGCTTCTCATAGGCCTCGGAAAGCTTCAACGAAAGGTTATTCGAAAGGTACTCGTTGCGCGTTATGTACACGAGGTTCGTTACGGGTATTGCTAACGAGGGGAGCCTCTTCCTAAACGCCATCGTCTCTCACCTCCGAATATCGACACTATAGGTATCTCGGAGAATATCGCGTAGTTAATGAGGAACGAGAACGCCTTCCCGTACACGATGTCCTCATCACCCGAGCTCATGTCTAGGAACACGAAGAGAGGGGAGTTTTTCTTGCCGCTTTCGTACTTATCTACTATCTTCATGAGTATAGTATACCGCCGATCACCGACGATACGCTCGAAGTATATGGGAAACACCATAAGCTCGTTTGACCTCTGAAGGAGCCGCGCGAAGGTATCGGTATTACTCACGCGTATAATGTACGCGATCTCGTGCGGCTTATGCTCGGTTATGAGCTTCTCCATTAACCTCTTAGACTCCCTAGGATCGAGGAAGAGCACGGCATTGCTTTCCGCTATGATGGACTTTACGTCGTATATTCTAGCCATGGGATTAGCAACTAAAGTAGGTATCCGGAAGTAGTCCCCGAGGACGTTATACTCCTTATATCCGTACTCACCGAACCTCCTAGACCGGGACTTATGATCGTCCGATATGATTAATATGGAGGGCAGTAAAATCGCTAGGGTAAAGTCGTTCTTAGCCACGATGATCGGATCGGTTTCCCGGAAGAACTCCCTAAAGCTATCCCGGTGTAGGCCGCTAGATATAGTGTTATCGGCTATGTTCGAGTACCCTATAATCACGAGGGACTTACGTCTGTGGCTTATGGCCTTAAGGATTTCGTGTGAGATGTAGGACGTGTACTCGCTCTCGTTCGTGATCCTCCTCACGTCGCGCCGGAATTTCGCCTCCGTCGTTATAGCAACGTATAAAGCGGTCGTGGATATCTTCTGGAAGAACGAGGACAATTCGGGGATCATGGGCGAAAAGGCTACTATCGTAATAGGTAAGAACACGACGGCTATGATGAGCGTGTATACGGTCCGCCTCTTCGTCGTCGTGATTACCTTAATGAAGTAATATATGCGACCGCCCGGGTTCTCCGGGGGAGAACGATACATCGTGGTTCCCGGAAACGCTATGACCGCAGCGAGCAGCGTTGCGAGGTAGATAACGGGTACGACCGCGTTAACGAGTTGTATCTGGCTCACGGTTACGGACGGTCCTATCCGATAATTAATGGGATATATGTACTCAAGGGCCGCCCCCGTCGCCTCGATGGGTCCGTATATTCTAGTAGTAATGTATCTCAATGACGTTCTCGGGAGGGTGAAGAAGAACGTGATCGTAGCTACGTCGAGGAAGACCGTAGTTATGAACGTAGCGTATACCGCGAACTTATCGGCCTTAAGAGTAAGAGCTGGGGAAAAGAGCGATATAGATGCTCTAGAGGAAGCGTACGCGGACGCGTATATCGGGAGCCGTGAGAAGGCGAAGAGGAAGACGAGGAGTAATATCGAGAGCCGATTAGATAGGTACTCCTCTAAAGATAACACGAACGGAACCGTATGCGTGAGGGCTATTAGAAGTATTAATAGTAGTCCCAAAGCGCCCACGGAGGCTACTTCTTGGTGTTTAGGATAATAGAAGCCCAAGAGGAGCGCGGATAGTAGAAAAGCTATGGAGAAAGAGTATACGGAGGCTATCTTAGAGGCGGAAGATAACGCATAGGATAAGAGAAGAACGAAGGGAACGGAGGCTATGAGGAGCGCTACGTTCTTCACGTTTATCCTAAGTCCTACCTCCTCGCGCGCTAGTACCCCAACTACGAACGGAACTATGAGCAAGGACGTAACGGATATCGAGATGAGCAACGTCTCTAAGAGGATGTGAAAAGTGTTTTCTATGCATATTGATAGCGTAGAAGATATGTTCCGCAACTTAGGGCCGGGCTTAATGTAACCGGAAACGAACGATAATAATATAAGAAACGCCCCGAAGGATCCCAGGGGTATCGATGAGAGTATAATAAACGGAACGAGGCTCCTGTTGATGCTCTTCGGGACGATTCTACCTAAAGTGTTTAGCGTAATGTACTCTAGGTAGTTCTTGATCTTCCTTTCCGAGCTAAGTTTGTTCCAATAGTGATAAAGAGGCTTCGTTTGCATTCTTATCATCGCGCCATTTTGGTAAAAATTAGCTTTCCGTCTCTTTCCAAAAACGCGCCATTTTCAGGAGCCTGGCACTTCATCATTGTATCTCAGGCCTTACACGCTTCATCATTCGATATCTTCCGGACGTATTACGATGGGTTTTATATTCTTCGCCTCTTCGGGCGTCACGTACGCATAAGCCATGATGATGAGCTCATCGCCTACCTCTCCTAATCTAGCGGCAGCTCCGTTGAGCACGATCTCTTTATCTTCTCCCTCTATTACGTACGTCTCGAAGCGAGCTCCGTTGTTCATGTTTACGACTAGAACGAACTCTCCGGGCATAATTCCGCTCTTTTCTAGCCGCTTACGCCCTATCGTGATCGACCCCTGATAGTATAGTTCCTTACCCGTTACCTTAACCCTATGAAGCTTAGCGCGTAGTACCTTGAGGTACATAAGTATTTCTAATCAGAAATAAATACGTCTTCGTCTCGTGATCGTTACGCTTTTCATGAACTCTAGTAGTTCCTTAGCCTCCTTGTTCGTCTCGAAGTATCTTCTCGACGGCTCCAAGATGCGTATTAGCTCTTCGGCCACCGCGTTCTTGAGGTCTAAAGGATGTATCTTTCCCTCTACGTACATCTTCTCGAGCTCCTCGTAAGTCCGTACCGTAATCGGGCCTCCGTATTTTGCGGGCCTTTCTATCGTAAACTCCCTGGGGACGCGTAAGATTATGTGTTTCGCGATATCCATTATGGGATTATTAGGATCCTTAGCCGGACAATACGCCTTACGTATCTTACGACGTATCTCATCGGGAGAGTCGTGTATAAAGATAGCCGTCTCGGGCTTACTCTTCGACATCTTAGCGTCCTCTGGAGCGCCCATCTTCTTGGGTCCCTGGAGGCCCATAAGGAGATGATGATGAATCGCTACCGGCTTTACGCGTCCTAATTTCTCCGCGATCTCCCTCGCGAGCATCGTGGCTTTCCTTTGATCCATCCCCATCTCCACCCCATGAAGCCTTAACCGATGGATGTCCGTTACCTGCATAGCGACGTATATGTACATTCCTAGCGGTAGCTCCTCGCTCTCCTTACGACCGGCTATAGTGAGGCCACGCTTAAAGCGTCTTAACGAGGCGGCCATAGAGGTCTTTAATACCTCGTGCCGGTACTCTTCCGTATATATCTCGGACGCTAATACGAACTCCACGCTTTCGTGTATCCCTAAGGACTTCCGAGCGTGAATGAGATATCTAGCGGCCTTTTGTATGTTCTCTAAGGAACCACCAAGCTTCTTGTTTATCCGGGCGTGAAGGTCGGCTAGGAGAAATATTACCTTAGCGCCCGCTTCGGCTAGATCGTTGGCTTTAAGCACGCTTATGAGACCCGTGCCTAGATGAGCTAGACCGGAAGGCTCGAAACCGTTATAAAATCTGGGCGCGTCTACCGTCTCAAAGAGTTCGCGAAGTTCGTCCTTCGTTACTACCTCCTCCGTAGGGCGCCTTAAGGCTAGCTCCATCTTAGCCTCCACGTCCATCTAATCTCCTTCAGGGGCAACTATTTAATCCGAAGGGGTAACGTAAAAAGCCTAACATCTCGGGTTAAGCCCATGAGCGATTTCGTGTTAGTTCGTTACGCCCTCTATGCTGATGGCGAACTAGTAGATACTAACGATCCAGAAATAAAGGCGGACGCGAACGATAAGCCGGTCCTTATTAAGCTAGGCGAGGGTAAGGTGTTCCCTAAAGAGGCTGAGGAGGCTCTGAGAAATCAGGATTCCGCGGAGATAGAGCTACCTCCGGAAAAGAGTCCCTACGGTCCCTACGATAGGAGCTTAATTAAGGCGTATAACACCAAGAGGCTTTCGAGGATCCTCGGGCGTAGGCCTAAGATCGGGGAGACTATAATGATCGGAAACGCTTATGGTCGCGTGATACACGTAGACAGGCAAAACACGCTCGTGGACTTTAACCACCCGCTAGCGGGTAAGACTATAAAGTACGTGCTTAAGGTAATAAAGCGCATAGAGGACGATAAGGAGCTCATAAGCCGGCTAATCTATGAGCTATGCGACGAGATAAAGCCGGAGGAGGTGAGCTTCGAGGAAGGAGAGACCTTAACGGTAGTACTCCCTAAGGGCCGGTTGAAGTGTCCCGGTGTGGAGAATAAGGTAGTAGCCGTGCTTAAGGAACGGAATAAGCTAAGGGATATGGTCCGGAAAAAGCCCCTAAAGGCGGAGCGGCTAGAAGAAGAATGAAGATCGAACACCTTATTTTATTAGCTCGCGGCATCGGCGATACTATCTTAGAGTTTTCCGGAACGCATCTGCTTACGAATACTAGGGAGTTCGGAGGAGACATCGAAAGGCTCGTGGATAGAAAGGCTGAGGAGACCCTGTTCGGGTTACTAGAGATTATAGATCCGGGGCCTGACGTCATTACGGAGGGCAAGGGATACGTGGAGCGTGGCGGTGAGGGTATACTCGTAGTCGATCCCGTGGACGGATCCGTAAACGCTGATAGGGGTGTACCGATATTCGCTGTATCTCTCGCATACTTCGAGGAGCTCTCGCTTTCTAGCCTATCTAAAGCCGTGATATACGATCCGGTCCATAGGACGATCTTCTACGCGGAAAGGAACAGGGGGGCGTTCATGAAGAAGGACACGTCCATAAAGGAACTCACGCCGCCTAAGAAACCGGCTTTAGAGCTCGTATACATGAGCATATCGAACGATACGATCGAACACGTCTCTAAGCTCCTATCTATGGGAATTCGCGTGAGGGAACTGGGGAGCGTGGCGATAGGCATGGCCTACACGGCCGCGGGATATTTCGACGCGTTCGTGGACATACGCGGGATCGTTAGGCTCATCGATATCGCGGCCGGTTATCTTATCCTTAAGGAAGCGGGTTATAAAATAAACCTAGAGATGACCGAGAGCTTTCCTTATCCGAAGTTTTCGATCATAGCGGCCCATAGGAGCATGATGCCCGCGCTCAAGAGGTATCTTGAGTCCGAAGGCTATCGTAATATGTTTCTGCGACGATCGTAAGAGAGGGATGATCGGAATATAAGGCGATGAACGAGTCCCCCTCTTTTAAGAGGATGATCACTTCTCTTCCGTCTATTATTATTCCTCCGCCCATGGAATTCAGGCGCTTCCGCGACGCCCCTTCTATCTTGGGGTCCTCCGGGCTTAGTATATAAATCTTTACCCCACGTTTTACGGCTTCCTCAAGCTCTTCTTTAAGCCTCGATATTAGCCGATTTGGACCAGAGAGTTTCACGTATTTTCTCGCGTTACGTATCGCTTCGGCCACTTTAGAGGCTATTAAAGATGGGTCGCGGATGAGTATAACGCGTCTCTCTTCGACCTTAGCCTTCCTCGCGAAGGCCTTCTTTACGAGCTCTAAGAGCTTTTTCTCCGTGTTTTTAATATTCTCTACGAGCGAATTCACGTACACCGGAATAGCCTCTTGAGGATCTACGGCCATATACGTTCTAGGCCTCGCCTCTATGATCGTTATAAACCCCCTATCGGACAACGACTCTAAAATAGAGTATACTTTAGAATACGGTACGCCGGAGAGGTCGCTTAGGGTACGAGCGTTTAGAGGGCCATATTTTAGTAGAGTGATGTAAACCAAAGCCTCGTTTTTAGAAAAACCGAGCTTTTGTAGTAGCTTAACGATCTCTTCCTCCATCGATATCAGGTATTCGCTTTTACTTCTTTTCAGCCGTATACTCGGCTAGCTTATGAGTAGGAGCGAACTCGCCTAGATAGTGACCGATCATCTGAGGCTTTATCTCTATCTTAACGAACTCCTTTCCGTTATACACACCTACTTTCGCTCCGACCATCTGCGGTAGTATGGGCATGTCGCGCAAGTGAGTCCTCACGAGCTTTCCGGTCGATTTAGCCTTAATGATCTTGTTTAGTAGCTTCTGATGCTCGGGAGAGAGACCGCGACGTAAGGTCCTTCTAATCCTCGCGGGCATAATTTCGGCTAACTGGTCTAGATCCATACTCTGTAGCTCCTCTAGCGTATATCCTCTGTAGAGGAACTTCTTCCTCGTAGACATACAAATGATCGATCGAATATTTGGAAGTTTAACTTAGCCTTCACCGAGATATTTCTTCGAAATGGGATGCGAGATTAAGTATTAAACGGACACCATTAATAATGCCAAGGAGAACTAAGAGAAGGAGATCGAGAGCTTCTTCTATAGGGAATGTCTCTTGCCCTTCTTGTGGTCGGACGCCTAAGAGCCGCAAGGAGTTAATGGACCACGTAGTACGCCAGCGGACGCTTACGAACGTTAGCTTTAGCGGTAAAGTAACCGTTACCGTGATGGGCATCGTAGAGTGCCCGAACTGTGGTAAACGCTTTAGGGTCGTATTGAGCAAAGTGAAGCTAGACGCTTCGGGTAAAAGCCCTAAGGAACGCGTTTTAGAAATTATTAGAAAGGAGAAGAAGATAAGCCTGAAGGAACTTTCTGAGAAGACGAAATTTAGCGAGAGGGCTTTACGTCTTGCGCTAGAAGGATATGTAAAAGAAGGTACTATTAAGGGTCACTTTGAGGGGGACGTGTTCGTTCTGGACGAACGAACGGTGACCTAGCTTTGACGGCCATCATGAGTTTTTCCTTAAGCCCCTCTTCGTCCCTCTTTTTTATCTCCTCTTTAGCGTCTATCGCTATTGGCATCCTTAAACAGGGCATAAAACGACCGTCGTGCGAGAGCCTTATACGCGTGCATCCCATGCAGAAGCTACTATTCTCGGGCTTTACGAACTCAACTTTTACCCCGTTATTCAATATGTACACGATGCGGTTCTGCATATCGCGCCTTATGTAATACGTTCTCGCGCGTCTCGCTATGACCTTCTCTACCTCAACGGGGTTAATCTTCTGCGGATAGTCGTTACCTAAGAGCTCTATAAACTGTAGCGAGAACCCCATCTCGGAGGCTAGCTCGATGTATTTAGGAACGAACTTTATGTTGTACGATAGTAGAACTACGTTTACCTTCACGGGCATATACTTAAGGGCCTCTTTTATACCATCGAGAATCACTTTAGGGGACACGTTCACGCGCGTGACGAGCCTAAAGGTCTCTTCATCGAGTCCGTGTAAGGACACGTTTACCCTCTCTAAACCCGCCTCGTATAACGGTTTAGCGAGACGTTGAAGGAAGAACCCGTTCGTAGTAATGGAAACGCGCATATACTTGGACATATTTTTCACGATCTCCACGATATCCTCCCTAATTAGGGGCTCCCCTCCCGTAAGCTTAACTTCCTCAATGCCCAATGAGGATAAAACTTCGGCCACGAAGCCGTAATCCTCCGGTGATAACTCTTCTCCCGACCGAAATATGCCCTCGCGGTGGCAGAAAAAGCACCTAAAGTTACACCTCTGAGTGACGGACGCCCTCAATTTCTTTAGCGGCCTCCCGTAACGGTCGATGATCATTTAGTATCGCTTTAACCTCTTAAACCGTCTTATCTTGTAGAAAGATATCCTATTTTCCTCCACGACGGCTAAGAGTGGATCTTTACGAACCGTATGTATAAGCCTAGAAACGCGAACTACGTCGAGGCCCGTAGCCTCACCGGTTACGATCACGGCATAAGGCGCGTGTTCCACGTCCGGCCCCTTCACATATACGAGAAAATGGGCTCCGAATCTAGTTCCGTTCCTTACGATCAGTCCCTTATCCCTGAGCACCTTATACACGCGATAGACGCGATCGTCGTACGAATAAGACGACTTGAGTTCCTCGAGCGTCATCCTTATCCCCTCCTTATATACTTCTATTCTCCCCTTCTCGGCTAAGTATAGAGTCTCGTACACGTCTAAGAGTAGAGGCCTGTTGAACGGCTTGCCCCTGGGGTGCTTCTTTAATCCTAAAGGGTTCCCAAAAAACTCTTGATATAGCTCGTAAGCCCGCTTCTTGTTCATAATTATAGAGCCTCCGGGTAGCCGCAGCGCTCTCATAGCCTTATCACCCCCAGCTTCATGCCGGAAAGCGTGGGGAGTCTCAAGAGTAGCCGTATGAGTATTAGTCCTAAGGCGAGCGAAAGGAATGTGAGTAACGATATAAACGTCGGGGGAATGATGGTCCTGCCTAAATATTTCTCTAACGTACCTCCTATGAACGTCATCACGATCGTGAATCCTAGCGGGACGATCCGCGACAAGCTTCCGACGTTAGGAACTATAAGCGATTTGCTTACGTTCATGGAATTCCGCTCGTATATGGCGGTAACGAAGACGAAGGCCGTGATGATAAGCGTATTATAATAGAACTTCAACAATAGGAACGCGATGATCGATAAGAAGAGTCCTATCGCGGCGCCTAAGGAGAAACCTACCTTCGCGCTCGCCCTCGCCCCTATAGCTATCAACGCGGCGATGAGCGTAGCTATGGGAGAATACGTAATGAACGCGTCGTGTAGGACTTTAGGGGAAGACTTAGCTAGCTCCAAAGTCTTTATATAGATAGGGTAAAACCGCTCGCGCAACGCGTACAAGCTTATGTTCGGGCCGTATATCGAAAAGAGGGGGACGGCTAATACGAGTATTACAATAGCCACGAGTCCCTTTATGGACTCAAGTATAGCCTTCCTCAGATCACCGAAGAAGGGGACGTTCGTAGTATAAGTGATCCGGGATGAGTACCGGGTGATAGGTAAAAGTAATATGAAAACTACGATCGGAGCCAAAGCGTATAACGCTACGACGGTGATCGTGAGGAAGGAGATCACGGGTACGAACCTTATGGATCTCTCGTACGTCCTTTGATATATAAAGAACATTAGATCCGCCTCCTGGGTGTTGAGCATATCGTAAGCCCTATGAGCTAGTACGATGAACTCCACAGCCGCGAGCGAGGAGATCCGCAAGACGTAATCGAGGGAGCCGTAGATTTCGAAAGCCTTCAACGCTGCGAGTATAGTAGGAATTAAAGCGATCGATAAGGACACGCTCAGAGCTAGCCTCATAATAATAAAAAATCGCGTGTTTAGATCTATACCCAGCTTCTTCACGAGCTCCTTATAGCGATTTCTTACGGTTACCTCCGTCACCGTGGCTACCTCAGCGATAGCGCGCTGAGTACGTTTCTCTCCCGTGATTAGACCGGCTATGTATAACGCGGCGGCCGCGAGTCCGGTCGGGTCTTTACCCGTAGTGATACCTAATTCCTTAGCGCGCCTTATAATGTCCTTCGCGACGGCTACCGCCTCGGTACTCATATCTAATAGCGCGGCGAAGCGCACGATGTAGTCCTCGGGCATGGCGGGAGGTACGTTTAGCCCCTCTATGTTCCTTAATAAGAGCCTATAACAGCGCCCGAGCTCCTTACGAGATACTCCAGCGGCCTTAGCGATCTCGTCTAACGTCCTTGGTATACGGTGAATCCTACAAGCCGCATATATTGAAGCTCCCACCATGGCGTTAATGCTCCTACCCTTCGCTAGCTTCTTCTCTAGAGCCGTACGATAGATCACCGCGGCCGTGCGTTTGATGCTCCTAGGAAGGTCGAGGGCCTCTATTATATTAGAGATGATCTTAAGGGCGTTTCTCATGTTGCGCTCTATACTATTATAACGGTACCTAATACCGCGTCTGTGGCCCTTGTCCACGCCCACGTAGAGACTTAAGTCCGGAGCCTCCGGTAAGACGGGTATGAACGTCATATACTCGTCGTCCCAAGTGGGGGACATATCGAATTCCTCGACCGAATATACGCGACCACAGTTTTCGCATACGAGCACTCCGTCTTTAGTACGTACTAGTTTACCTCCACAGTGAGGACACCTCGTTAGCTCCGTCATAAAAGTCACCTGTTTATATGAAGAGCCTTAGAAGTAAAATCTTGGTCCCGGTTTTCGATTTATTAATCGTTTCGAACGCCTTAAATACCGCTTCTTTCTAGCCCAAAACAGAGCCCGAGAACGTATCCGACGTTCTATCCGATAACGGTTCCCATCGTCCACCTCCACGTCCGTACGCCATAACACCAGAGGCTCGGGAGGGGCTAGAGGAGGATATCTGCGCACGAACCCGCGCATCGCGTCGAGTATCTCACGCTCGTTCATAACCCCTCTATACCGCCGGTAAAAGTACCCTAAGATACGTCTTATGGCGTACTGCTCGAACCCGGAGGAGGAAAACGATATGAAGTCCTTACCGATCCCTATTTCTACCTCCTGCTTCTTCTTTCTCGGCTTACTTATTAGAGCTCTAGCGTCGATTTCTTTGGGTATTAACGGTAGGAAGGCCTCGAAGAGCCTTAGAACTTCGTGGGGAAGAAAATAACGATATTCCTTCCGTCTAGGCCTCCCCAAAGCCTCTCCCCATACGATCACGAAGTCGCTCACGAAGTCACCGTCGAAGTCTACGGGATTCGCCACCGCGTTCACTCCTTTATCCGTCCTCGAATACACGCGTCCATTAGAGATGTATGAAAGCACGGTTTCTACACCCCTTTGCTTAACCACTCCATGAAAGAAGCGACCGATATAGGCGAGGAGTCTCATATAGTACTAAGCGGAAACGCGCGTGATAACTCAATTTAAAACCGCAATGAAGAAAGCCTATGGACGTAATCATCGCAGGTTTTTCGGACGCTTCAAGATGGGTTAAAGACCTCATCAACGAAGTATCTAGGAGGGCATCCGCTAAGGTTTCGGCGGACGAGGAGCTACACCGCATAGTAGTGCGCACCAAGGATATAATTCCTGTAGTGAGATCCCCTGGTATAGACCGGGCGGCCGAGGCTTATGAGGCGGATAAGGAGCCGAAATCCATCGCTAAGAAGGTCGTTAAAGCGTTGAGGGAGATGGAGGACAAGCTCGACGTCACGATCACGAAATATAGACTCGAACTCCACGCGGGCGATTACAAGCTCTTCGATTTAATTACTAGGGAGGTGTTCTCTCAAGCTTCATACAGAGCGTCTCCGGAATCCCCTTACGTCGTTTATGTGGACGTGATCAAGCCTGGGGCTTACGTGTATACTGAGCGCATATATGGACCCGGAGGATTACCTATGGGGGTCGCGGGAAACGCGATCGCGCTGATATCCGGATCGATAGACTCCTTCGTCGCTGCGTATATGGGGATGCGTAGAGGATTTAGGATAGTCGGGTTCTACCCTATACTCACCCTTCGCGGTAAGAGTTTACTGAATAGAGTAGAGCGCCTCGCCTCCAATATCGACGAAACTTTCATAATAAAGCCGTTCGACCTCATCGACGACTATCAGGAGCTGCTAGAAGAGATACAAAATATCGGACTCGAAGATTACGCGGGTATCGCTCTGAAGCTCCGGATAATTAGGCGTATGGCGCTAGAGGCGAATAAACTCGGAATAAAGAACATCATCATTGGGGACGTCCTGATGCAGAGTCCTACGCAGACTCCTAAAATGATACGTGCCGAAAACATCATCGCGTCCGAGTCTAAGGTCCACCTCTTTAGGCCTATCTTAACGAGTACGAATTCCGAGATACTAAAGCGGGCCGAATTCTTAGATCTTGAGAACGCTAAGGATCCGATAGACTTGCCGGCTCCCCGGAAAGTGGACGACGATACGCTAAAAATACTCATGGAGACAATCCTAGGCTTATGAGCTTAGCGCCGTCCTCCGGATGCGATACTACGGGTATCCCATGTTTTTCTAGCATTACGCGAGCGTTTTTCACGAAACTACCTCCCATAAGTACGGCTACTACGGGCTTCTTCGGCTCCGCGTCTATGATAGCTTTTACAGCATTCTCCGCAGGTATGTGTATCGGAGGGACGAAGATGAATAAGATGCCGTCCACTTCGGGCGCCTCGTTTAGTACCTTCATACTCTTATATATCACGTCGTAATCCGCTCCCGCGGCCATGTCTATGGGGTTCCTACGCGAGGCGAACGGGGGGAGGAAGCTCCGATCGTAACTCGATAGATCGGGTAGCTCTAAGCCTAGTTTATCTAGCTCATCGGCAGCTAAGACACCCGGTCCTCCCGAGTTAGTGAGTATCGCTACCCTACGTACGCGCTTGAGTCCGTAGTTCATCGCATCTATGGCTAAGAATAATTCCCTCGTATCGTTTAGGATCCTAGCGTAAGCCCCGACTATAGATCTAAACATCGCCCGATCTCCAGATAGGGAAGCGGTATGGCTAGAAGCCGCCTTCGATCCCGCCTCCGTCTTTCCTCCCTTAAGTACATATACGTTCTTCGCCCCCTTTAGCGCCTCGACGAACCTGCGCCCTTCATGTAGACCCTCGATATAAAAGGCTATCGCGTCGAGCTCCTCCCGTTCCTTTAGGTACTCTATTAAGTCGGCTTCGTTAACGTCCGCAGCGTTCCCATAGCTAACGAATACACCGAGCCCTTTATCTAACGAGTAAAGCTCCATCAATACGGCCCCTCCCAACGCGCCCGATTGAGTAACGAAAGCCGCCTTACCAGGCTTCACGCGCACTTCGAACGTAGGGTAATACTTGTGAAACGCGTTTATGAGTCCAGCGCAGTTCGGGCCTAAGACGCGCATTCCGTGTTTCCTAGCCGCCTTCACGAGGGACCTTTGAAGGTCCACGTTACCCACCTCAGCGAACCCGGAGGATATGACGATCGCGGACTTTACCCCCTTCTTACCTAGCTTCTCTATAGCCTCGGGGACGTATTTAGCGGGTATTGATATCACGGCCGTGTCGGTCCTGGGCATAGAGTCTATATCATAAGCCTTGAGACCGAGTATCTCGTCGGCCTTTGGGTTAACGGGTATGATGTCCCCCTCAAACCCTCCTTCTAGTATATTTTTTAGGATCACGTGTCCTAGTTTCTTCGGGTTCCTAGACGCTCCTACTACGGCTACTGAGCGAGGCCGGAAGAGAGATTCTAGCGGTTCCATTTGAATTAACGTTTAATGCTCGTTTTCCCCTTTTGTGAAACTTTAAAGGAAATGTTAAAACGTTCCGGCTCAGAGTTATGCGTGTCTGATGATAGGTCTCTGGAGCCGGACGTGGAGCTATTAGAAAAACTCCGTAGAATGAGTCCGGAAGAAAGGGAGAGATTAAGAAAAGAGAAGTTAGAGGAACTAAGGGAGATCAAGGAGAAGATTAGAGAGCTAAGGGCAAGGCGCCAGGAGATTCTTAACGAGGCTAAGAAGATAATCGAGGAGCGCAGGGCGCTTATACAGGAGAAGCGTAGGAAGGTGGCGGAACTCAGGCAGATAAGAGAAGAACTAAGGGAGATCCGCGAGAGGCTAAACGAGCTATACGACCGCGTGAACAAGCGTAACGACGACCTGTATAACCTCTTAGCGAAGCTAAGGGCATTAAGGACGCGCTACGAACAGAATAGAGAACGCTTAGAGAGAATCATTAGAAGATATAGAAGGAAGTACGGGACGGAGATATCTACGCCCGAGGATATCGATAGGCTCATAGAGACGCTAGAGATGGAGATCTCATCAAAAAGGCTCACGAAAGCGGAGGAGGACGAGATCAACCTCGATATAGAGCGTCTCGGTAAGCTGCGTGACTTCATGGAGCGCATCGAGAACATGGAGCGTCGCATCAGGCGTATCCGCGGATACCTCACGCTCATAAACGCGGACATATCCTACGTGAGGCAGAAGCTACGCGCGTTGCGCGAGAAGCGCGAGGAGCTAAAGAAGAGGCGTAATGAGATCATAAAGGAGATAGAAGAGCTTAATAAGAGGATCGACGAGCTCACGGAGAAGCGCGATATGCTCTTCGAGCAGGCTAGGGAGATTAGGGACGAGATCAATAGGCTAAGGGAGAAGCGCGAGGAGGCGAGGCGCGTATTAAACTTAATAAAGCAGGCCGAGGTATACCGCCTCTCGCCCGAGGACCTAAAGGAGCGGCTAGAGAAGATGAAGCGCGGAGAGGAGATACCTCTAGAGATACTAAGGGTAATAGTAGAGCTACTATGATCGTAAAGGGAATAGTGGAAAAGGGAAAAGGAGAGGCTCGGTTTTTTACTCTCTTACCGCATTATCAGAGGTTCTTTCGCTCGCTTTTGGGGGCCGGGCCTTACCCAGGTACCTTAAACGTACTCTTAAAAAGACCTATAAGATTACCGCGCTCATACTTTCCGAATGAGGGTCGGCCCATATGGCGGGCCCGCGTGCGTCGGATCAATAAGACGCTCGTAAACGCGATCGCCGTGATTCCTGGGAAGAATGTAGGGAGAAAGCTAGAAATCGTATCGACGATGAAGCTTAGAAAACTTCTCGGAATTAAAAACGGTCAGGAGGTGATGCTATCTGTCGGAGCGGGAGATCTTAAGAAGAGGGGTTGAGGGAGTATTAGAGGCTAGGACCTTAAGGTATAACGGCCGGATAGACGGAATATTAGATCGGATGAGGAGCTTCGAAGCCTTAGGGGACGAGTTCGCCTTTAGGGTATTAGAGAACCGCATAAGATTATACAAAGAGCCCGTCGTGGAGGAGATCTCCATTAGTAGCGGGAAAAAGAGTAAGGGCGTGAAGCTAATCGTCTCTAGGTACTATAACGTAAACCGCCTCCATGAAGGCGTCGTAGTGGGAGTCCTAAAGATCGATAAGGACACGTTGAACGCTCTAAATAACCTAAAGAGCAAGGTCAACGTAAGCGGAGTAAAGGAAGTCGTCCTCGTCTCTTATACTAAGCCCTCCGATAAGAACGCTAAAGAGGCGGAGAACATAATACGTAAGACTTTCGACACGAAGATACACCTAACGTTCTTACACGGAGGAAATTACCCGATGTTTAATATCATGAGGCACTTCCTCGTGCCGCCCCACATACTATTAAACGAGGAGGAGAAGGCGGAGATATTTAATAGATATAACGTGGAAGAGCCGACGAGGCTACCGTTAATTAAGGAAAAGGATCCAGTAGCTAGGCTCATAGGGGCTAAAAGAGGGGATCTGATCATGATCATACGCGAATCGGAAACCGCCGGACGGTCGTTATACTATAGGTACGTTGTAAGAGCTGAAGACATACTCATAACTTGAGATAACGAGTAGATGAATGAGCGTAGATCCTCAAGAGTTTGCGAAGAGGCTCATAGAGGAGGCTAAAAAAGAAGCGGAGAGGATTATCGAGGAGGCTAAGAAGAAAGCCGAGGAAATTTTATTAAAAGCTCAGGAGGAGGCGGATAAGATTCGTAAGCAGAAGGAATCCGAGGCTAAGGCTAAGATACGCGCGACCGCGAATAAAATTATAGGCACAGAAAAGCGGAAGGCGAGGATCGAAGTTTCCATGAAGCGCCGCGAACTCGTAGATAAGGCCGTGGAGATGGGAATAGAGAAGGCTAAGGAAAGAATAAATAAGGAGATCTTAGAAAGGCGGCTCGAGGATGCTATGAAACTAGAGGCTAATCGGAAGAGGCTAGAGGGTCCCGAATACCTAAAGGATAAAGCCGCTTCGTTAGGTTTGGAATTCGTTCAGAAGGACATACACGGATTCAGACTCTACGCGGACGACATAACCATAGACGAGACCGTAGAATCGCGCGCGGAGAGGCGCCTGAAGAAGCTAGAGGCCATAGCGGCGGAGGAAATACTAGGACGGAGGGTACGCCTATGATGTATCCGGAGAAGGTCTTAAAGGTGGAGCTTCTTTTCTTGGGTAGCGAACGCGATAAAGCGCTGGACTTCGTTAAGGAATTCCCTCGGTTCCACGTGATAGACCTACGTTTGAGGCTCAGCGAGATGATCGGCTACGCCTCGGCCGTGTATGTAGACGAATACGTGGTCAAGCTTGAGGACGCGATTAGGCGCTTGGAACACATAAGGATACCCGGGACCTCACCGGGCGTAATAGAGCTCCCCTCAGAGATGTTCAAAGCGGCTCACACGATACACAAATACACGCTCGCTATATACGAGCAGTACACGAGTTACCTACAGAAGATAAAAGAAATCGAGAACGAGATATCGAACTTACTTAGGATCCTCGAGATTTATAGAGAGACTAGGAAGAGAGTACCTCTACCGATACCTAAGGAAATACTCGATCTGCACGTATGGATCGGGTTTACCGATATGATACCGAAGGACGCGGTAGTGTTCTATAAGAAGATCAAAGGAAGATACTTCGTCCTCGCTATATCCGATAAACCTCTAGACATAAAAGGCGAGGAACTTAAACCGGAGCTGTTTACGTATACGGAGGAGGAGATCAAAAGGAAGATAGAGGAGCTAAGGAAGGAGATAGAAAAAATCCGCAAGGCCCTGGAAGAACGGAAGAGGAGCGTAGCTAAAACCGTTGAGGCGTTATACAGGGCCGCTAAACTAATACTTGTAAAGCTCAACATCCTCGGACGCGGAGCGTTATTGCTAGAGAGTGTGTACTATGTAGAAGGGCGGGTACCCGAGAAGGATCTGGAGACGTTTATGAAGAAGCTCAAGAAGCACGCCCCGAATACGTTAGTACTCATACGCGAGCCTAAGCGTACGGAGAAGCCTCCCACGTTATTTAGAACCAAGAGCG
>Ga0256838_1000364_pt1 | contig 28852 bp, 38 predicted proteins | sample 4571419metaG_FD_185978 | JGI IMG/M metagenome (GOLD analysis project Ga0256838, IMG submission 185978) | Hydrothermal vent microbial communities from Guaymas Basin, Mexico - 4571-419 | ecosystem: Environmental > Aquatic > Marine > Hydrothermal vents | place: Mexico: Guaymas Basin | collected... | reverse complement strand
TCATTCAAGGGGAGGGAAAGGTGCTGTAAAGGAAATGATATCTCCAATGGATGTGTTTTTAGCTGGGCTTTGTGGATGCATTTGTATAGCTGTTGGTAACACATTAAAAGCCAATAATATAAATGCCAATGTAAAAGTTGATGGTAAGGTTGAAAAATCTTTTGAGGAAGGAAAAATAAAAAAAGTAACTTTAAACATATATGTAAAAGTTGATGGAGATGTTGATAAAGAAAAATTAAAAGATATGATTTTAGAGGGTTCAACAAAATGTTTGATAAGCAATACTTTAAACTGCGAAATTGAGAAAAATGTAATATTCGAATAATTATTTATAATAAATCTTTTATTTTTTATACTCCTAAAAATTTATATTTGTGATTATTCTAAATAGTTTATATAATATGTTAATGTTTGTTTTAAGCTTTAAAATGAAGATTGTTGATTAAAAATAACCAAAGGGATTAATATGGCAAAGATTTTGGTTGTTACTGATGGGGCTTATGGTTATAGAATTAAAGGAACTGTAAATTCTTTTGGAAAGAAGAATGAATTTATTGGCATTTATAAAGTTGATAAGCCAGATGATTTGGTGGTTGATGATATAGAGTTTCCAGAAGAGTTGTTGGAGAAGATTAAAGAGGCAGATATATTATTGCTATACACTCAACATCCTGACAATACTTATTATCTTTGCTATGAAGCGAGAAGGTTGAATAAAGATATTGGTATAATTGTTGCTACTTGGAAAGGGGAGGGAGAGAAGAAGGAGTTAAAAAAGTTTGATGCCATATGCCCAGAGGAAATGTGTTTATTAGATGAGAGAGAAGTTGGGGATTTAATAAATAAATATCCAAAATTAAAAGAGTTTTTAGATGAATTTGGAACTCCAAAGGTTAAGGTTTATGTTAAAGATAATAAAGTTGTGGATGTTGAGGTTTTAAGAACTTCAATATGTGGCTCAACTTTATTTATGGCTAAGTTGATGAAGGGGATGGAAGTTGGTGATGTTGAGGAATTTGCCAGAAAATCAGCAATGTTGATTCAAAGATACCCATGCGTTGCTGGAAAGATAAAGATTTTTAGAGGGGATTGTAAGAAACAAAAAGCTTTAAATATACATAAGGAGGCAGTTTTAGAGGGTATAACATATATTTAAATATTCTAATATCTTTTTTGGAAATATTAAAATACATTAATTAATCAAAACCTATAAATATCTCTTTTTTTTCTATTTTATAAAAATTAATAAAATGGAAGTCATAAAAATAAAGATAAATATATAAATAAATAGTATTATAAAGGCATATATACATATATAAAAACAAATAATTATAGAAGGAGGGATAATGATGTTAGAGGCATGTGAGTCAAAATTGGATGTAATCAAAAATTTCATTCCGTCATGGTTTGCGGCAGTGATGGGAACTGGAATCTTAGCAATTGATAGCTTACTATACTCAGGTTATTTACCAATTTTAAAAAGTGTCTCAGTTGCATTGTTTTACTTTAATATATTATTGTTCTTTATATTCTTAGTTCCATGGATTTTAAGATGGATTATGTTCCCAAAAAATGCATTGGCTGACTTAAAACATCCAGTTTTAAGTGCCTTTTATCCAACCATTGCAGTAGGTTGTTTAGTTTTAGGGGCTGATTTTATAAATATAGGGCATAATATGTTTTGGGGGAAAGTATTTTGGTCTCTTGGAGCTATTGGAATGTTCTTATTCAGTTTAATAGTCCCATTCTACATGTTTAAGTCAGAGAGTATAAAGTTAGACCATGTTAATCCAGGTTGGTATATTCCACCAGTTGGTTTAATTGTTATTCCAATAGCTGGAAGTTTAATAATGCCTCATTTAACTGGAATCTGGCATGAGTTGGTAGTTCTTATTAACTACTTCGGTTGGGGGGCAGGATTCTTCCTATATTTAGCTTTGTTGGCAGTGGTGATTTATAGGTTTATTTTGCATCATCCACTACCATCAGCAATGGCTCCAACGGTTTGGATTAATTTAGGGCCAATAGGTGCTGGAATTGTTGCTTTAATAAATATAGTCAATAACTCCCCATTTATATCAATAAAAGAGCCGTTTTATGTATTTTCCTTCATATTCTGGGGCTTTGGTTTGTGGTGGAGTTTGATGGCTATAATAATGACAATATATTACGTTAAAAAGCTAAAACTACCTTATGCAATGTCTTGGTGGGCGTTCATCTTCCCCTTGGGGGCTTATGTTGCCTCATCTCACTTAGTTTATAAAATATTCAACTTCTCAATAATTGATTACATTGGCTTTGCACTCTATTGGCTCTTATTCTTCTTCTGGGCAATAACTTTAATAAAAACAACGTGCAAAGTATATACTGGGGAAGTGTTTAAAGGTCACTAATGGGGTGGAATTATGGAAGAAATTGTTTATAAAAAGATTCTTTACCCAACTGACTTCTCAGAAACTGCAAAGTTGGCATTAAGCCATGTTAAAGCATTTAAAACTCTTGGAGGGGAGGAGGTTATTTTATTGCATGTTATTGATGAGAGAGATATTAAAAAGAAAGATATATTATCCCTATTGTTGGGAGTTGCTGGATTAAATAAGTCAGTTGAAGAGTTTGAGAGTGAATTAAAAGAGAAACTCATCAAGGAAGCAAAAAATAAAATGGAAAACATTAAAAAAGAACTTGAAGATATTGGATTTAAAGTTAGGGATATGGTTGTTATTGGCATTCCTCACGAAGAAATTGTCGAAATTGCCAAAAATTGTGACGTAGATATAATTATAATGGGTTCTCATGGAATAACAAACTTAAAAGAGATATTACTTGGCTCAGTTACTGAAAATGTTATTAAAAAGTCAGATAAACCAGTTTTAATTATAAGGAGAAAAGAATAATTAAATAAATTCTTTTAATTTTTCATATAACTCTTTTATTGATTTTGAAGCTTTAATATCACCATCACAAAGTAAAATTTTGTTTGCAATTAACTTTGGCACATCAAAATCAAAAGGAATTGAATGGAATATTTTAAATGGGTAATTAATCTCATTTATGCCTTTTTTATTCTCAACAATTAAATACTCAATATTAAAGAAATTTAGTGTTTCTATTAATCTTAAACAATCATTAACACTTGATTTTGTTGGCTCAACTATGCAGAGGGCTAAATCAACATCCTTAACCGTAGATATTAAAGGGCATCCAACTCCTGGGGGGCCGTCTATAAGCTCTACCTCTGCTTTATACTTTTTTGCATGCCTCTTTATATGCTCAATAATCTTTCCACTTCCACTCTCACCAACCTCTAACTCTCCCCAGATTAGTGGAAAGCCAACAAAACTCTCATATATATAGCCACTTTCGCGTTTAGTTGGCTCTATTGCATTAAACTCACAAATTAGCTCACAGGCACCACAACCTTCGCAAAGTATTGGATTTATCTCAAAATCCTCTATTGCATCAAATTGGCATATATTTAAGCATTTTCCACATTTTATACAGTTATTGTTTATTTTATACACTTCCCTGTAAATAATTTCCAACAATCTTTTATCTTTAACATTAAACATTAAATTAAAGTTTGGAGCATCAACATCACAATCCAATGCCACTATATTAAAATCTTTTGAAAATAATTTGGCGAGAGATGTTGAGATAGACGATTTCCCAACTCCTCCCTTTCCTGATACGACTGCTATCTTCATCCTATCCCCAATTTAAATATATGTGAAGAGGCATTGCTTCGCTACGCTCAGCAATGCATCCTGTTTTGATGAAACAGAAAGCTTTGCTTTCTGGCTATGAAAACTCGGAGAGTTTTCATTTAACTTTTTCTAAAAGTTTCCCTGAGATGATTGCTATCTTCATCCTATCCCCAAAATCCAATTTGCTATCTCTTCCATATAATTTCTCAAATCATCATATTTTAAAAAGCTCTCTCCTTTGCAGTAGCATTCAACTATCCTTTTATCATATGGAATTTTAAAGTCATAATTAATTTTTAAATCACTAATCCCATATTTATTTAAAACAATCTTGTATGGGATATTTAACTTTTCAACAACTTTAATTATTCTCTTAGCATCTGAAATACCAAAAGGAGTTGGTTCAGTGACTATAATAACTTTATCTGCGTTAATTAATGCCCTTACAACATTGCAGTGAGTTCCTGCGGCAGTGTCTATAATGTTAATTTCGCAATGTTTTGATAATCCGTATTTTTTTGTTTCAGTTACAATTTTTGCTGTCTTCCTCTCTCCTAAATTTGATTTTCCTACAATTAAATAACCGTTATCAAATTTTTTCTCATAGATTTTTCCAATACTTCTCTTTTTAAATGTTATATTGCTATTTATCCCACATGCTTTGCATCCACTACATAACTCTTCAACAAATATTAATTTATTTTTAACTTTCAATAAAGCCCCTTCTTTACATACATTATTGTAGTTATATGTTTTTCCCTCCTCTATATTTGGAACTTCAATGAAAATATCTTTTATTGGATTTAAATCCTCACAACCTAATAGATAAGGAAGGTTAGGGGTTTCAACATCGCAGTCAATTAAAGCAGTTTTGTAATTCTCAATAAAATAAAAAAATAGATTGGATGAGAGCGTAGATTTCCCAGTTCCTCCTTTACCCCCAGTTACTGCAACAATCATTATCTCACTCAAACTTTTCTAATTTTTTCTCTAAAAATAGCTTTATGCATTCATCAATAGATGTTGTGTTTGCCTTATAAATCTCAATGCCAAGCTGTTTTAAAACATTGTATGCCTTTGGACCTATATTCTGGACTATAATGGCATCTACCCCTTTGTCTGCAATTAACGATGCTGATGTTGTTCCAACTCCTCCCCTTCCCTCTCTTGCAGTGTTTTCAATAATTTCTTTTCCTTTTATCTCCCCATTTTCAATCTCTACAATCATAAATTTTTCACATCTTCCAAAATGTTGGGATAATTCATTATTTTCTATTGGTAGAGCTATTTTCATCAAATCACCTAAAAATTTTTTGAAATATATAAAACACTTATGCGTGAAAATATATAAACCTTACTAAGATATTATTTAAATATTCAAATTCTTTTTAAAAATATTAAAATTCATTATTTAATCGGAAATAATAAATATTAGTTCTAAAATTCAAAAATAAGGGGTGGGATTAAATGGTGGTGATAAGGGTTTTTGGAACTGGCTGTCCAAAGTGTGATGAAGCTTATGAGAATGTTAAAAAGGCGGTAGAAGAGCTTGGCATAGATGCAGAGATTGTAAAGGTGTCAGATATTAATGAAATATCTGAATGGGTTTTTTTCACTCCAGGAATTGCATTTGATGATGAAATCATCTTTGAGGGTGAAACTCCATCAGTGGAAGATATTAAGAAAGAACTAAAAGCATACTTAGAGGAAAAATAGGTCTCAATATATTATTTAATTTTATTATTTTTGCTTATTTAGATTTTTAATTTATAATCTTCATTTGTCAAACTTTAATTTTTGTATATAAATTTTTATTTTGAAATCTGTTAATAAAGAGGATTGGTGATAACATGATTGTTTGGAATTTAATCTGCCCAAAATGTGGAAAAAGAATAAGATTTAAAGTAGATGTCTGCCCATGCATGGCTTCTGAGGTAGAATTACCAAACTGCCCAGATTGTGGAGAAAAGATGGTTCACGACTACACATCATTAAAAGGTAGGAGAAGAGTAAGGAGGAGATAGCAATGGACATTGTAGGTTTTACATTGCATATAATCAATGTTATGATAAACACGATTATTGACTATTTAAATGTAAATAGAGTTTTAGCCCTACTCTTAGCTTTTTTAATGGCTGGTGGAATTGCATCAATGATTAATAAAAACTTTATTATAAAATACTTTGGCTCAAACACACCAAAATATATCTCCTATACAGTAGCCGCAATTAGTGGGACATTGTTGGCTGTTTGTTCTTGCACCATCCTTCCATTATTTGCCAGTATTTACAAAAGGGGGGCTGGAATAGGACCAGCAACAACATTCTTGTTTTCTGGACCGGCAATTAATGTTTTGGCAATATTTTACTCAGCGGCTTTACTTGGCTGGGATATTGGATTTTTAAGGGCTTTTTTTGCAGTAGTTGTTTCAATATTTATAGGTTTAGGTATGGAATTAATTTTTAGAGAACATGAGAAAAAAAGAGCTTTGAGGGTTCCAAAGGCAGATAAGATATCAAATAGACCATTATATCAGACGATAACATTCTTTGCATTGCAGTTTATTATGTTGTTAGTAATTACTGCATCACCCAAGTTGTTTCCAACGTTATCAATGCCTCTATACGATGGATTCTTGTTAAAGCATCTGCTATTTATAATATTTGGAATTATTTTAATTATAACAACAAAAATGTGGTTTAAAGATGAAGAAATAAAAAGATGGCTTAAAGAGAGCTTTGCATTATTAAAAATTGTCTTTCCACTGCTAATTATTGGGGTTGCAATAGCGGGAGCTATTAAAGCTATCATTCCACCAAGCTATATAGCAACCTATGTAGGAGGAAACTCTATAACTGCCAACTTCATTGCCTCATTTATTGGAGCTTTGATGTATTTCGCTACATTGACAGAAGTGCCAATTATAAAGGCGTTAATGGAGCTTGGTATGGGTATAGGTCCAGCAATGGCTCTGCTGTTGGCTGGACCAAGTTTAAGTATTCCAACGGTCTTAACAATCTCAAAGGTCTTAGGAAAAACAAAGGCATTAACCTACTTAGGTTTAGTAGTTATATTTTCAACAATTTGTGGTTATATTGCTGGGATAATCCTTGGATAAGTTTTTAAAGCTCCTTTTTAACCTTCTCATTTAGTTCTTTTAATTTGTTGTATAATTTTTCATACTCCTCAGTTTCTAAGCCAAGTTCTTTTAATTGATTTATTATTGCCTCAAAATGCTCCTCTGTATGCTCTAATGTATGAAAGAGTTTTTTTATTAACTTCTCTCTTTCCATAATTTTCACCATTAGTTATTTATACCCAACAACAACATAAACTAATATTATCCAAAGTATATAAATGTTATTAAATTTTTGAGGGATAGTAATATGCAGATGTGTGAGTTGTGCGGAAAGCTTGCAGATAAACTTTACAAGGTAATGATTGAAGGTTCTGAAATGTATGTTTGTAAAGAATGTGCTAAATTTGGTAAAAGTCCAAAAACATATTCAAGATTAGGTAAAAAAACCATAATAGGAAAAGGAGCAATAACAACCAATAAACAAGTTAAAAAATCTATTAAAAGAAGGAGAAGGGATATATTTGATAATTTACCAATGTTGAGAGAGGACTATGGAGATGTTATTAGAGAGGCAAGGGAAAAAAGAGGTTTAACTATTGAAGAACTTGCTAAAAAACTTAAAATGAGAGCATCTACCTTGCAAAAATTTGAGAGGTATGAATTGGAGCCAAATGAAAGAGAAATTAAAATATTAGAGAAAGAGTTAAAGATAAGCTTAACTGAAAGTGTTGGGGAAGAAAGTTCATATTATGGTAGTGGGGATGAAGATGGATTTACCTTAGGAGATTTCATTAAAATTAAGAAATAGTGAGGTAGTAATATGGAGGGAGAAAGTTTAATTTTGCTTATTTCTGCAATCTCATTTGTAATTATAGCCATCTTTGTAATAGGCCTTGGGCTTTGGTATTTTAAGTTTGGAGGTAAAAAATCAATAGAACAATAACTCCTATAATTTTTTGTAAATATCATGCAATACTGCTGAAAATATTGTAACCGTTAGGAACATTACTGTCAAATCCATTATCGCTAAACTTACTCCAATACTAATAGATATTGCTTTAGATGACGTCTGTAAGATTGTGGCTCCTAAAAATACAATCTCATAACCAAAAATTATTTTAAAAATGTCAAATATGGTATCATAAAGAATCTTTTTCTTATCTTCCCTAATCTCCCTTATAGTTAATGTTTATTATTAACATTAAGACCAATTCGGCATGGAAATTAACTAAATTTTTTTATCCTTCTTCTCAATAAACTCCCTCAAAACAGAGGTTGCATAATTTCCCTTTTTTAAACAAAATTGTAAAACATAGCTATTATCTTCAATCCAATATTTCATATTGTATATTTTCCCAATCATAGCCCTTCTACCCCCAATAAATGAACCAAACTCTCCAATCTTAAAGTCATCTGGTTTTAGGCATTCCCTCTCATAAATCTCCCTCTCAATCTCTCCCTGTATTCCAGATGCAAATCTCGTTTTATAGCCAAATAACGCCCCACTTGGCACACCATCAATTAAAATATCTCCTTCCATTGGCTTAAAGCCATACTCAAACCTTCTGTTTATTATCTCATTGAATAAATAGGATTGATAGGCATTTATAAACATGCATCTTAAATATGGTGGAAGAATCATAAACGCCTTTTGATAGCTCCCCGTCTCAATATATGCCTTAATCATCCTCCTTTCATAAAAAAATGCCTTTGGAAATTTTTTATATGCCTCTTTAAAGTTTTCTTCATCTAACAACTCCCTTGCTAACTTTGACTTTTTGTCATCATAAGGTAGAGGAGTCCCGCAATATGTATAAAATGCAGCTTCCCAATCCCTCTCTATAATAAACCTTCCAACAATATGAGTTATTGGTCTTGTAGTTCCAAATCTTTGAACTCCATAGTAATTCAAGAAGTATTCCAGCTTACATAACTCATCTAATGCTTTTTTCAGCTCTTCTCCTTTAATCTCTGGTTCCCTAACTCTTATAGTAAATCTATTCCCCCACAAGTCCCCCAACCTTATTTTTCTATTTGTTTTTTGGAAATCTCTCAATATAATGCCCTTAATCTTAACTTTTTTTAAATCCTCCAACCTCACATTAAAACAGCCAACTCTTTGAGTTGTTATGGCATATTTATCCTTATTTCCAGCAAAACCAAAGTGTTTTCTCTGCTTTCCAACTCTATTGGCTATTTCTCTAATGGCATCCAATGTTGTCCAATTCCTTTTCTCTAAGGTAAAGTGTATAAAATTTCCCTTCCAATTTTCCTCATCTTTAAATTCTATACTCTTTCCAACTTCCAATATAACGCCATTAGGTGTTATCTCCTCAACAATAAAGTCCTCTGGATATTTCTTAATAATTCCTCCCGTATAGGCATCAGTTAAGTATTTAGTCATGTTTAATGGCATTTCTTTTAGCTTTTCTTTAATTCTGCTGTCTCTTAATTTTTTTCTATATTTTTTTAACTTCTCTTTCAAATTTTTTTCACTTTCTTTTTTCCTCTGCTCAATTAAAAAATACATATAAATCACCTACTACAATTAATAAATAGCCAAAATTAATTTTGTGGTGAAATAATGAGACCTAAGAAGGTTTGGAGGGAGTTGTTGGAAATAGCAAAAAATTACTATGATGAAGATAAGATTTTTTATTCAAAAACTAAAAGAGGAGCTTATAAGATAAAAAGCTTTACCAAGGATAAAATAGTTATTGAAAAATTGAGGGGAAAGTTGGATGAGGTCTTAGGGAAAAAGAGGTTTGTTGAAAATTGGGATAAACTTGTTCATGGTGTTGAGTGGAATTTACCCCCGGCAATAAAGTCCTTTTTAAAGTTACACCCAAAAATAGTGGAAAATGAAAAAGGAAATCTTATTTACAAAGAATAACTTTATTCTTTTTTAAAGAGATGGCTGTGTGCTTTATTTACATGTCTTGTGTAATCTTTTGAGTATCTGAAAACTTTTCCACATCTTGGACATTTAAAGAATGTTTCTCCATCTCTACTTGTTATTTTTATTGCCTTCAATCTCAAAATCTCACCTCCATGAGCGTTATTTATTTGAGAGGGGCTTTTTAGAGGGTATTAATATATTATGCAAAAACACATGAAAACCAATATAAAATTAAAATTACAATAATATTTTATTGTAGATATTAAAATGCATATAAAAATTTTTCTCTAAAAAGATGTGGGGGAGATAATGAGCTTAAAATATATTTTTTATCCAAAATCAGTGGCAGTTATAGGAGCTTCAAATAAAGAAGGTAAGGTTGGATATGCAATAATGAAAAACTTAATGGACTTCAATGGAAAAATCTATCCCATAAATCCAAAATATGATAAGGTTTTAGGATTAAAATGTTACAAATCAGTTTTAGATGTTGAGGATGATATAGATTTGGCAGTTATAGTTGTTCCAAATGTTGCAGTTCCAAAGGTATTGGAAGAGTGTGGAGAAAAGGGAGTTAAAGGGGCTGTAATCATAACAGCAGGATTTTCTGAGGTAGGAAATTATGAGTTAGAAGAAAAGATTAAAGAGATAGCAAAAAAATACAACATAAGAGTTATAGGACCTAACTGCTTAGGGATTATGAATACGCATATAAACTTAAATGCTACATTTGCAAAGGTATTTCCTCCAAAAGGAGGGGTTTCAATAATCTCACAAAGTGGGGCTGTTTTAAATGCCATATTAGATATAGCTCCTTTATTAAATATTGGCTTTTCTAAGGTTGTTAGCATTGGAAATAAGGCAGATATTCAAGAGAGTGATTTATTAGAGTATTTTTTAAATGATGAAGACACTAAAATAGTTGTTTTATATATAGAGGGGTTGAAGGACAAGAGATTTTTAAAAGTGGCTAAAAAACTATCTAAGAAAAAGCCAATAATTGCTCTAAAAAGTGGAAGGACTGAGATTGGTAAAAAAGCGGCAAAATCCCACACTGGCTCTTTGGCTGGTGAAGATGTTATTTATGAAGCGGCGTTTAAAGAAGCTGGTATAGTTAGGGCATATACATTTGAGGAATTGGTTGATTTAATCCATTTATTTTCAACACAACCAATAATAAACTCAAATGAGATTGGAATAATAACAAATGCCGGTGGTTTTGGGGTCTTAGCGGCTGATAGTTGTGTGGATTATAACATGAAATTATCAAACTTTGATGAATCAACAATAAAAAAGCTTAAAGAAATTCTACCTCCAACTGCCAATATATCAAATCCATTGGATATTATAGGAGATGCTACACCAGAGAGGTATAAAAAGGTTATAGAGGTGTTATCAGAGGATAATAATGTTAAAGGGCTTTTGGTTATCTTAACTCCACAAGAGATGACAAAGCCGTTGGAAGTTGCTAAATCCATTATAGAAGTTAAAAATTCCCATAGAGAATTTAAAAATAAGCCATTAATCACTTCATTTGTTGGTGGGGTCTCAGTTAAAGGGGCTAAAAGTTATTTGAGGAAGAACGGAATTCCATCTTATATAACACCAGAAAATGGTGTTAAAGCCCTCTCCCACTTATACAAATATAGTTTAATGAAAGTTAAGGAAGATTATGATGAATACTTAGAAAAGGTTAAAGAAGAATTTTCAAAAATTACGGAAGAAAATAAGGAGATTATTAAAGAGTTATTATCAAATCCAAATGAGTATAAAGCAAAAAAATTATTAAACCTTTACGGCTTCCCAGTTCCTAAGGGATACTTAGCTAAGAACGAGGATGAAGCTTTAAAATATGCTAAAAAATTGGGAAGATGTGTGATGAAAATTGTTTCTCCGCAAATATTACATAAGACAGAGGCAGGGGGAGTTATAATAAATCCAGAAAATCCAAAAGAGGCATTTAAAAAACTAATTGAAAATACCAAAAACTATGCTAAAAAGAAAGGAATTGATGATTTAATTATAGAAGGGGTTTTAGTTGAGGAGTTTATTGAGAAAGATAAGATGGAAATTATAATAGGAGCTAAGAGAGATGATATCTTTGGCTCTGTTGTGATGGTTGGATTGGGAGGAGTTTTTGTTGAGGTCTTAAAAGATGTATCTTTTGGCATATCACCAATAACAAGGGACTTTGCTCATGAGATGTTGAAAGAATTGAAATCATATAAGGTCTTAGAGGGTGTTAGGGGTAGGGCTAAGAAAGATATTAACTTTATTGTTGATTGCTTAATAAAGATTGGTGTATTTATGGATATCCATAAAGAGATTAAAGAGATGGATTTAAACCCTGTCTTTGTATTTAATGAAAAAGAAGGGGGATGTATTGGTGACGCAAGAATAATAAAAGAATAATAATTAGTGAAAAATAAAAAAATGAAAAATAAAAAATAAAAGCCAACCGGTCCCAAGTGGGTTCCCGGTTAGCACTCGCTACTACCTTTTATTTTAATGTATTTCCCAAATATTGACCTCTTTAATGATATATTGACCTCATCAAGCCATTGGTCTGCTATTGGGTCAATGTAAAGTTTAAATTCGTTGTCGTAGATTAATTTATCATTTTCGTTTGGTTGAGTTATTGCAATTCCAAACTTAGGACCTCCTCAAGCGAATCCTTCAAAGTGTATAACCACAGTGTCTTTATTTGATTTCTTTAACCTATCTAAGATGAATTTCTTAGCTTCATCAGATATAACAACCTTCTTCATTTCATATCACCATGTATTATTTAAGCCCATTATCATTACTTTTTCAATAAATATATACATGACAACCTCATATATATAATTTATGATTATGTCAATACTTAACACAACCATACAAAATAGGACTAAAAATAAAAAGGAAAAGGAAAAGAATAAAAATAATAAGATATTATAATGAGATGAATTAGTATAAAAACATTAAGCTAATGTTTATTTAACTACTTTAAATTTAAAATCTTATAAATGGTGATATTTTATGCAAATGGTGCCACCAAGTGCTTATGATAGAGCTATTACAGTGTTTAGCCCAGAAGGTAGGTTATATCAAGTAGAGTATGCAAGAGAGGCGGTGAGAAGAGGAACAACAGCGATAGGTATTGCTTGTAAAGATGGGGTTGTCTTAGCGGTAGATAGAAGGATAACAAGTAAACTCGTAAAAATTAGGTCAATAGAAAAGATATTCCAAATTGATGACCATGTTGCCGCTGCTACATCTGGATTGGTAGCTGATGCGAGGGTTTTAATAGATAGAGCGAGATTAGAGGCACAAATTTACAGATTAACCTATGGGGAGGAAATATCAATTGAAATGTTGGCTAAAAAGATTTGTGATATTAAGCAGGCATATACACAACACGGAGGAGTTAGACCGTTTGGGGTTTCATTATTAATTGCTGGGATAGATAAAAATGAAGCAAGATTGTTTGAAACAGACCCAAGTGGGGCTTTAATTGAATATAAGGCAACGGCAATAGGTAGTGGGAGACCTGTAGTTATGGAACTCTTGGAGAAAGAGTATAAAGATGATATAACATTAGATGAAGGTTTAGAGTTGGCAATAACTGCATTAACAAAAGCAAACGAAGACATAAAACCTGAAAATGTTGATGTTTGTGTCATAACAGTTAAAGATGCTCAATTTAAAAGAATCCCTACAGAAGAGATAAAAAAACTCATAGAAAAAGTTAAAAAGAAATTAACTGAAGAAAATAAAAAAGAAGAAGGAAATAAAGAAGAAACTAAAGAAAAACAAGAAGAATAAATCATAGCAAAATTTTTAAATTCGCTATTTTAAATTATTTTAAACAGTAATTCCTAATGGTATCAAAAATACCTTTCCTTCTTATGACGCACTAAGAGGACTTTTATAAAATTCACTTTATCCGAAACATTTATATAATGTGGGGAGGGATATTATGGTGTCCTTAGAAGAGGCAGTAATTGCAAGATATACATCCCATGGAGAAAAGTTTGAAATTTTAGTCGATCCCTACTTAGCGGCTAAGCTTAAAGAAGGTCAAAATGTAGATTTTGATGAACTTTTGGCTATTGAGGTAGTGTTTAGAGACGCAAGTAAAGGGGAAAAAGCCCCAGAAGAACTTTTATCAAAGGTCTTTGGGACAACAGATGTTAAAGAAATTGCTAAAAAAATTATATTAAAAGGTCAAGTTCAATTAACTGCTAAGCAGAGGGAAGAAATTAAAGAACAAAAAAAGAAACAAATTATTAACATAATTAGTAGAAACACCATAAATCCACAAACAGACACACCTCATCCTCCACATAGAATTGAGAAGGCAATGGAGGAGTTAAAAATAAATATTGACATCTATAAAAGTGCTGAGGAACAAGTTCCTGAAATCGTTAAAAAACTTAAAAGAGTTCTACCCATTAGATTTGAAAAGAGAGATATCGCTGTTAAAATCCCAGCAGAATTTGCTTCTAAGGCATACAATGCCTTATACCAATTTGGAGCTGTTAAGCAGGAAGAATGGCAACCAGATGGTTCTCTAATTGTATTGATTGAAATACCAAGTGGTATTGAAGCGGAGTTTTATGCTCATCTAAATAAAATAACCAAAGGAAATGTCCAAACAAAGGTTGTTAAAAGATATAGTGAGTAATTTGCATATTGAAATATTATAAAATAGTAGATATTAAATAGATATTAAAAATGAGGTGAAATATTATGTTTAGCCACACAAAGAAAGTAGGACCAACAGGAAGATTTGGACCAAGATATGGTTTAAAGATAAGAGTTAGAGTTAGAGACGTTGAAGTTAAGGCAAAAAAGAAATACAAATGCCCTGTTTGTGGATTTCCAAAATTAAAGAGGGTTTCAACATCAATATGGGTTTGTGGAAAGTGTGGAGCTAAGATAGCTGGAGGGGCTTATACACCTGAGACAGGAGCAGGAAAGGCAGTTATGAAAGCAATTAGAAGAATCGTTGAGAGAAAAGAGGAATAAATTTTTTATATTTTAAATAATCCTTTTATTTTGGGGATGTATATGGTAGAATACAAGTGTTTGAACTGCAAAAAAATTATAAAATTTGAAGAGTTAGGGAAAAGAGCAAGATGTCCATATTGCAGTTATAAGATATTGGTTAAACTTAGACCAAAAGTAGTTAAACATGTAAAGGCGAGATAAATGATAATAACAACTTCAAAAAAACCCTCCCAAAGAACGAGAAGTTTTGCAAGAGAGTTAGAGAGGACTTTAAATATTCCTTATGTTCAGAGAGGAAAACTCTCATTAAAGGAGATTTTTGAAATAGATAAACACGTTCTTTTAATTGGCGAATTTAAAGGCAACCCTGGAACTTTAGTTGTTTATGATGTTGAAAATGAAAGAAGGTTATCAAGCTTTGTCTCTGTTAAATTACAGAGAGAGATTTGTGGAGAAAAAATATATAACGATGACGGAATAAGAATAAAGATTAGTAAAGAGCTTAAAGATAATGAGGATTTTCAAAAATACTATGAAATCTATGATGAATTTTTGTTTCATCACTTAAATGTTGATGAGAACAGTGATATAATATTAAAATTAGAGAAAGACCCAAAATATTTATTTGCTATGCAATTTTACAAGGGAAGAGTTAAAATAGGTCCTTTGATTAGAATAAAATCTATTAAACTCTTTGATAGCCTTTTATAAAGGGAGTTTTATGAATTCTTTTGAGTTAATATTGGAGTTTGATAGTGAGGAAGAGGCAGAAGTTATTTATAAATCCATATTTTTAGAACATTTAACATCCCAAATAAAATCCTCTGCCAAAATGGAAATAAATAAAAATGTAATAAAGATAAATGTTAAAGCGGAAGATATCTCTATATTAAAGGCATCTATCTATTCTTATTTAAGATGGATAGGTGTGTCGCAAAACATCTATAAAATTTGTAAAGAGTAAGGAGGTGGTAATTTGGCTAAGATATTCAGAATAACAGGAATTATGAGTAAAAAAGGTAAAGACCCATTATACTTTAAAAAAGAATATAAGGCATTAAAACCAGAAGATGCTTTGGAGATATTATACTCTGAATTTGGAGGAAGATACAAAGTTAAAAGAAGTAGAATAAAAATCTTAAATATTGAAGAGATAAGCCCAGAGGAGGTTACAGACACTATATTAAAAAGAGTAGTTACAGCTTAAATAAAATATTTTACTACAAAATAAACATAAAACTTTTTTTATTCACATAGTTTTAATTTTAGAGAACTAATTAATTTTTATTTTTTATCCATTAATTTTTGGTGATATTATGGAGGATAAAATTGAATTTATAGCCAAACACAAAAAATGGTTTGTAGTAAAAAAATTGAAAATAGATGAAAACACCGAAGATATTGAGATAGCTCGACTGTTAGCATCGATAGATGAAACAGTTTTAAATAAAATCCCAGAATATTTACCATTTGATATGAATAAACTGTATGAAATTGCAGACGAAATATATAAGAAAAAAAAGGGAAGGATTACAGAAGAAGAAATAGCTGAGGTTTTAAAAAAATTAAAATCCCCTGCAACTACAAGGAAGTTAAATCAAATAACTGAATCAAAGGAAGGTAAGGAGATATTAAAAGCTATTTTAAATAACATAATCTTAGAGAGATTAGGAATTCAAACAAGAGTTTCTCCAAAGGTTATTGAGAAATATATTGAGAAGGAGAGAGAAAATGAAGGTTGAAGAAATTTTAGAGAATGCAAGAAAGGCATTCAAATTAACTACAAAACATTTTAATAATAAAATTACATTTGAGAGGGCTCTTTTTTTAGGTTGGTATTGTAATCTAAAACAGCCATGCAAATTTTGCTATATGGCTACACAAAAAGATAAGATAAGAGACCCAAGAAAGGCAAGGAGGAGATTGGAAAGTATTTTAGCTGAGGCAATTTTAATGAAAAGAATTGGGTGGAAATTAGAATTTATTTCAGGAGGTTATGGCTATACAGCTAAGGAGATAAATGATATTGCTGAAATGGTTGCCTATGTTCAAAAATGTAAGCAGTATTTGAATGTTGGAGTTGTTGATTTAGACAACATTAATTTAAATGTGATTGAGGGAGTTGTTGGAGCTGTTGAGACAGTTAGCAAAGATAGGGATTGGATTTGCCCAGGAAAGCCATTGGATAAGATTAAAGATAATTTATTAAAAGCTAAGGAATTGGGTTTAAAGACGGGAATAACAATAATATTGGGATTGGGAGAAAAAGAGGAAGATATTGAGAAATTATTAAATTTAATTGAAGAGTTGGATTTGGATAGGATTACCTTCTACTCTCTAAATCCACAGAAGGGAACGATATTTGAAAACAAACCATCAGTAACTACAATAGAGTATATGAACTGGGTTTCTTCTGTTAGGTTGAATTTTCCAAAGATTAAAATCATAACCGGCGTTTGGGTTGATAAAATTCCAATGATTAGCCCTCTAATTATGAGTGGCTCTAATGTAATAACCAAATTTCCACTATTTTCTATCTTTGGAACAAAAGAGGCACATTGGATAGAGAAGGAGATTCTATCAACTGGAAGAGAACTTTTAGGGACATTTACAGATATTGATATCTTGGCTGGAAAAAAAGTGTTAGAGAAAACTCCTTATGTAGAGGAAGAGATAAATATAAGTAGCGAAAATATTAAGAGGGTTGAGGAGCTTAGAGAAAATATAAATGAGAGAATAGAAAGTTACGTATCCAAAGTTTTGAAAAGGGTGGTTTAATGAATATAAAAGATATAAAGTTGAATGCAGATGAAACAAAAACAACTAAAGCTATATTAAAAGCAAGCTTTAACATGTGGTTAGATATTGTTGAGGCTGATGTTGTTATAGTGGGAGCTGGTCCGAGTGGTTTAACATGTGCGAGATATTTAGCTAAGGAAGGATTTAAAGTCGTTGTTTTAGAGAGACATTTAGCATTTGGTGGAGGGACTTGGGGAGGAGGAATGGGTTTCCCATACATTGTTGTTGAAGAGCCAGCTGATGAAATATTGAGAGAGGTTGGAATTAAGTTAATTGATATGGGAGATGGATATTACGTTGCTGACTCTGTTGAAGTTCCTGCTAAGTTAGCAGTTGCGGCAATGGACGCTGGGGCTAAAATATTAACTGGAATTGTTGTTGAGGATTTAATTGTAAGAGATGAGGGAGTTGCAGGGGTTGTTATAAACAGCTATGCAATTGAAAGGGCTGGATTACACATCGACCCATTGACTATAAGAAGTAAAGTTGTGGTTGATGCTACTGGGCATGAGGCATCAATAGTCAATATCCTTGTAAAAAAGAACAAGTTAGATATGGATGTCCCTGGGGAAAAATCAATGTGGGCTGAGAAGGGTGAGAATGCATTATTAAGAAATACAAGAGAAGTTTACCCAAACCTATTTGTTTGTGGAATGGCTGCTAATGCATCTCATGGTGGATATAGAATGGGAGCGATATTTGGAGGAATGTATTTATCTGGAAGATTATGTGCTGAATTGATATCTGAGAAATTAAAAAATAAAGAATAATTTTAATTTTTTATACTCTCTTTAAATAAAACAATCTGCTCTCTCAATTTATGATTTCCTACTTTTCTGGCAATATTTAGAATTGAATCAATCTCTTCATCAAAGTTCTTTAAAATCCCTTCTTCAATCCTTTGAATCTTTAAATTTATTAAAAATAAAGCTTCATAATCAAAAGATGATTTAAATTCTTTTTTGTCTATAAAGTCCTTAACCATTTCTAAAATCTTTATAATTGACAATCTTTTTTGTATAAATTCCTCAGTTAGCTTTCTCCTCCTTCTCCCAGTTAAAAGTAGCTCAATCTCACTTTTTAATTCATAACTTCCCACTCTCAAAGCTATATTAGTTAAGCTCCTAACTTCGGATTTATAATCTAAAACAATCCCCTCATCTAATCTCAAAATTTTTAAACCAATTAGATTTAGAATGAACTTATCTTCATAAGATTTGTATGGTTTCTTCTCTATATAACTTTTTAAATACTCCAAAATCTCAATAATCTTTTTTATTTTATTTTTTTGGGACTTTGTTAATCTTTTTTTCTCTCCAAATAGTAAAAGATTTATCTCTCTCTTCATGTCAAAACTACCAACTTTTTTAGCTATTTCTGAAATTTTACTTGCTATTGGTAATATATCCTCATCTAAAACATGTCCTTTTTCAAGATAATCCAACATTAACCTTATAATTGCCTTCTCATCACTACCTTCCTTTGCATACATCTCTAAAATCTCTAAAATATAAATAAATTGCTCTATAATTTCTATTTTACTTTTTTCTAACAACATTTGAATCCCTTCATTAAAGATAAATTAAAAAAATAAAAATATTGTGATTAATGGATTATTCATCTAAACTTCTAAACACATCCTCCATAGCCTTTATTGTCTTATCAACAACTTCATCATCATGTTTTATTGAGGTAAAGCAACATTCAAACTGTGATGGTGGGATAAAAACCCCTCTCTCCAACAATCCCCAGAAGTATTTCATAAATTTTTCAACATCACTCTGCTTAGCAATCTCATAATTTATAACTTCCTTATCATTGAAGTAGATTTGGAACATTGAGGCAATGTTATAGACCTTAGCTTTAATATTATATTTGTCAGCTAAATCTCTTAACGTCTCTGCCAATGTTTTGGCTGTTCTTGTTGTTTCTTTATAAAATTTATCATCCAATTGTTCAAGTGTTGCAATTCCAGCAGTTATTGATATTGGATTACCGTTAAAAGTTCCCGCTTGATATATAGCTCCCAATGGAGAGAACTGCTCCATAATATCTTTTTTTCCTACAATTGCACCAATTGGAAAGCCCCCTCCTAAAATTTTACCCAAAGTAGCAATATCTGGAACTACTCCAAAATACTCCTGAGCCCCTCCCTTAGCTAATCTAAACCCTGTTATAACCTCATCAAATATAAGTAAAATATCATTTTCCTCAGTTATCTCTCTTAAAAACTCTAAATAACCTTCTTTTGGTAAAATACAACCAACATTACCCATAACTGGCTCAACTATAATACATGCAATTTCATCTTTATTTTCATTTATTGCTTTTTTTACGGCATCTTCATCATTAAACGGAACTAAAATTGTGTTTTTTGTTGTCTCCTCTGGAATACCCGGAGAGTTTGGATGTCCATGAGTTAAAGCTCCACTACCACTCTTAACCAAAACATAGTCATGAGCTCCATGATAAGCTCCATCAAATTTTATAATCTTCTTCCTTCCAGTAACTCCTCTTGCCAATCTTATTGCTGACATCGTTGCCTCTGTTCCAGAATTAACAAATCTAACCATTTCAGCACATGGAACTCTTTTAACGACTTCCTTAGCTAAAATAATCTCTTTCTCTGTTGGACATCCATAAGCACTTCCCAATTCAAGTTGTTCTTTTACAGCTTTAATTATCTTTTCATTCGCATGACCTAAAACCATCGGACCATAAGCTAAGCAGTAATCAATATAGCGGTTTCCATCAACATCAAATAAATAGCAGTCCTTTGCCTTTTCAACAAAAAATGGATATGGCTTAAAGTATCTGACTGGACTATTAACTCCTCCAACCAAATATTTTTTTGCCTCTTCAAACAATTCTTTTGATTTGTCCATTTTTAAAGCCATGTTTTCACCTCGTATAAAATTACTCAGTCAGAATATTAAAATGTATTAAGTTAAATCAGTCCATTAAACTTTAATATCCAAACAACTATTGCCACTAAAAAGAAGGGTAGAACCCCACAACCCAGCCATTGTTTTTGATTTAAACTCTCTTCTCCAAAGATTTTGGCAGAAATATGCCCAAAAATCACAGCTCCAATAAATAAAAATATTAAAGTAGAGATTCCACTAAACATTCCCAATCCAGCAGTATATACATAATTTGCCAAATATCCAAAAATAATTCCACCAACAGTATGAATCAAGCAACATTTTCCTTCTAAATCCATATTAATCCCTCACTATATCCTCTATTGTATAAACATCTATCTTCTCCTTTGGTCTTTTTGAGTCACTAAAAGAGTAATCAACTACAACCTCAACCTCATCATTTACCCAAAATTCTTTATTGTTTAAGATTTTATCCCCTATTTCCAACAAAAATGCAAACTTCCTCTTTGTTTTTAAAGAGCCCTTATCTATCTCTATAACCTCTTTTTTACATTTTGGTTTTATTATAGAATAGTGCATAAATCATCCCTAATCTTTCCCATTCTTTATTTTCTATCCCTTTATAGCCAGTTTCATAGACCTCTAAATCAATACTCCCGATATCTCTATTAAAATCTTCTCCAAGATTTTTAAGGAGTTTTTAGAAGTTAAAATATTGGCTTCCATATTATCACAAAAATTAAAAAGATTTATCCATTATAAGCCCTCTCCAATGGAGGGACAACTTGCTTCTTCCTTGACATAACTCCTTCTAAGAATACACTGTTTCCTTCAACTTTAACATTAAATGCCTTTTCAAACATCTCCTTATTACCAATAACTAATGCCTCACTACCCTCCCTCATAATATCGGTTATCAAAAACACAATCAAATCATAGCCCTCATTTTTTAATTTCTCCTCTAACAATTTGTAAATATCATCCTTTTTACTTTCAACTTCGCTGACATCTATAACCTCAACCTGTCCAATTCCAACCTTCTTTCCATTGAAGTCAAAGTTCTTAAAGTCCATATTAATTATTTCTTCTGGCTTCAACTTGCCAACTGTTGATTTTGCTTTTAAAATCTCCATACCAAACTCTTCTATATTGTTTATTCCAGCTATTTCAGCTAATTTTTTAGCCATCTCTTTATCTAAGTCAGTAGTTGTTGGTGATTTAAACAAAACTGTATCTGATATTATTGCACTCAACAATAAACCAGCTAAATCTGGCTTTAACTCCTTCTTCTTTCCACCAATTAAATCGATGGCATCTTTGAAGTATAATTCAGCAATAACTGTTGCTGTTGAACCAACTGGCTTAGCATAGTATAAAATTGGCTCAGTAGTTGTTAAACCAACCTTGTGATGGTCTATAATTGCTATTAACTTCCCCTCTTCTAAATCATCAAAACTTTGGCTCTTTTCTGAGTGGTCAACTAAAATTATTTCCTTACCCTTAGCTGACTCTATTAATTCTGGCTCCATAATTCCAAACTTTCTCAAAACAAACTCTGTTTCTGGATTTATATCCCCTAACCTTGCTGGGTAGCAATCTAAGAAGTATGCTAAGACAATAGCTGATGCTATGCTGTCAGTGTCTGGATTTTTGTGCCCTACTACGTATCTCACTTTCTCACCCTTTAAAAATTTTTAACATATTCATGCTAAGTTTTATATAATTAATTATGGATAAATATTTATCCCCCAACGAACCGACCCAAATGGAGCATATCCATAGAGTTGCGATGATAGCGGGTTCGAAGTTGGGGGGACAAAAAAGGAGGTCTGGGCGCGTCGTGGGAAGAGGGCTTTTGCCCAATGAAAATGACCACGATACAGCACGACCTCCTACATTCATTTTAATGTTTGTTATGTTTGTTATTAGTTAAGTTAATAAATTTTTATTATTTTTTAATATTTTTTAACAATGTTTAAGTTATGTTTTATTCCTTCTCATTCCATTAAAGCTAAAAATTTTAAATTTTTATAAAACTTTATCCAACTTCTCAACAACTTTGTAGATATCCTCTTTTCTAACACCTATAGCTGAATTTACAACTATATAATCATAAGGATACTCTTTTAAATAGCAAGTTCCAAATTTGTCAGTTCTTCTAACCCCTCTTGGTCCAGTAACTCTCAAATTATATAACTTACCAGCAACATCTAATGGGTCTTTTTTTGTTGTTATGCATGAAGATATAGGGTTTTCTACATTTAAAACTCTTTCATTTTTTTTCTTTGCCAAGTCATCCAATAACTCATCCAATAATTTTTTACATTCTTTTTGTTGCTTCATCAAATCTATATAATTTTTAGTCCCAATTGCTAAAAGAGAGATTAATATATTAACAATTGGATTTGCTGATGCCCTCCCGGGATAATTTAAAGAAATCTCCTTTAAAAAGCTCTCATCTTTTGTATAAATTATTCCTCCACCAATTGGAGTGAATAGATTTTTATCAGATGAGCTAACAACTGCATCAACCCTATACTTTAAAGCTTTTTTTAATCTCTCAATATAATAGAAGTTTTGAATGGCATAGGCACCATTTATTATGTGAGGTATATCATATTCTTGGCATATCTTTGCTATTTCCTCAATATCATCACTCTTCCTTGGAGGGAAAAATGTTAAAGTGCTTAAAACTACTGGGTTGTTGTTATTTCTAATTTCTTTTCTTATGGCATCTTCAATATCTGAAACATCAACTTTAACAACATCTCCATCTAAAACTGTCTCAACCAACCTCATCCTCATGCCAATAAATGAAGTTGCCTTTATAGGACTTTTATGGGCGGCATAAGGGTAGATAACAACATTTGAATTGTATTTTTTTCTTGAAGCAGATAAGCAGAGAGCTAAACTCATCCCGGTGGCTACTGGTGTTGCTATTGCCCTAACTTTTAAACCTAAAACTTTTAAAAAGCTCTCTAACAACTTGTTTGTTAGTTTATACATCACACTTGCTCCCGGAGCTTTTGGTTGTGGGTCTATTAAGTTCCCACTCCTTCCAACACCATGACAGAAATCAAAAACCCCCTCCCTCTGCAATTTGGTATAAACCCTTGCCTCTCTTTCACCAATTTGCACAACATTTGGGTCTTTGTCAGTGTCCATGAATGATAGCAATCTTAATAGGAGTTTTATATGTTCCTCATCTATACCATTTTCTGGAACTTTTCTCTGCTTTAAGATGTTTTCAATAATCTTTAAGTTTTCTTTTAAAGTTAATTTTCCTCTATTTTCCATGTGTTTTGGGATTAATCCAGTTATGTTAAGTTCCATTCAATCACCTTTTTATAGTTCCATGTAAAAACATTATACAAAAATATTTGCCAAATATAAAGGTTTAGTTATTGAATTTAAATCCAAAACTACATTGGGAGGGGAAAAATGATTAACATTTTAATAGTGGGGATTTGTATAGTTATGTTTATCCTCAGTGTTGTTATGCCACAATTATACTATTATTTTGCTCTATGGCCTAATCTCTTTATTTATATGCCTTGGCAAATAGTAACCTCTATATTCATGCATGGGGGAATAACCCATTTATTGGTTAATATGTTTGTATTATTTATATTTGGGACGTATTTGGAAAGAATTGTCGGCTCAAAAAACTATTTGTTGATATTTTTAACATCTGGAATTGTTGGGAATTTGGCTTATATATTGTATGCTTATTTAACTGGCGATTATTTTCCATCGGTTGGAGCTTCTGGGGCTATATTTGGGGTAATGGGTGCTTTGGCTATTTTAGCCCCACATTTAAGGGTTGTTGTGTTTCCACTACCAGTTCCAATAAGTATAAAATTGGCAGTAATTATATTTGCACTTATTGATTTGATATTACTTCCCTACACTTCAAAAACAGGAATTGCACATATAACGCATTTAGCTGGGCTTATAACTGGTTTAATACTTGGAAAGTTTTTGTATAATAGGATGGATGTTAGATATTATTAAATTGGTATAGATGGTGAAATAATGAGTATATTTAAATTCTCAGAGAGGGAGATGATTGATTTAACAATATCAGTGTTGGCAATAACATTTATCTTTATATATCCAAATCTTACAATATTAAATTTTATTGTGGGACTAATTGCAGTGGGTAGCGGATTTATATTCCACGAATTAATGCATAGAACAGTAGCGAGGAAATATGGAGCGTGGAGTGAATTTAGGGCTTGGTATGAAGGTTTAGCATTGGGTTTTATATTAAAGGTTATTTTTGGAGCTACCTTTATAGCTCCTGGGGCTGTCTATATCTATAAAGATTATTTAACTTATGAAGAAAATGGAAAAATTGCCTTAGCAGGACCTTTAACAAATGTTGCCTTGGCATTTATATTTTTAATAGTGGCTTTAATCTTTAAATACAATCCACTAATGTCTTGGATAGGAATTTTTGGATTTCATATAAACCTATTCTTAGCTGGGTTTAATATGCTCCCAATCCCTCCATTTGACGGGGAAAAGGTTTTAAAATGGAATCCAATAATTTGGGCAATATTTGGACTTCCTCTAATTGGATATGTAATATATGTAATGTTTTGGTGAAATTGTGAATATAGGAGAGATTTTCCAAATGCTTTCTTTGATGTATTTATTGTTTTTACTTATTGGATTTTTAATAATTTCAAAATTTAACCTATTCCTATCCATAATATTTTTCATTCCAATAGTTTTTTGGATATTTTGGGCAAAGGTAAAAAGAGAAACATGGGACATATCCAATAGAGAAAATAGAATAATTCCCCTAATTTTTACTTTAATTTATTCTTCTATATTAGCAATATTATGGAGAAACATCTTTATAATAATTTTCCTGGTTAATGTTTTGGTAATTTTAATAACCACAAAATTTTGGAAGATAAGCATGCATAATTATGGGCTGTCAGCCCATGGTTTATCTTATATATACCTTCACAAACAGTATTTGGCTATCCACCGTGTATCTAATATTGGTAATTTTTACTGGCTATGCAAGAATTTATTTAAAGAAACATACAGTTTCTCAAGTTGTTGCTGGAACAATTTTGGGAATTTCAGTTAATTATATTTTACTAAACCTTATTTAGGTTTCTTGTTTCATCAAAATATACACCACAGTCCTATAAGGGGGAATATTATGAAAAATACAAACTTAACAATCTCAATCATTGGAGGAACTGATGGTTTAGGGAAGTGGTTTGCAAGATATTTAAAAAATAAAGGATTTAACGTTATAGTTACTGGGAGAGACATTGAGAAAGGAAAAAATGTTGAGAAAGAGTTGGGAGTTGAATTTACCAACAACAACATCGAAGCCGCTAAAAAAGGAGATATCGTTATTGTTGCAGTTCCTATTAACGTCACAGAGAGGGTTATAAAAGAGGTAGCTCCCCATGTTAGAGAGGGATGTTTATTAATGGACATAACCTCAATTAAGGAGATTCCTGCAAAAGTTATGGAAGAGAATGTTAAAGAAGGAGTAACAGTTATCCCAACCCATCCAATGTTTGGACCATCAACACCATCCTTGTTAAGGCAGGTTGTTATTCTAACCCCATCTGAAAAGCATAAAAAAAGTGAGTGGTTCAAAAAGGTTTATAACTTTTTAAAGAAAGAGGGGGCTAAGGTTATAGTCATCCCTCCAGAAAAACATGATAAAATTATGGGAATTGTTCAGGGACTAACTCACTTCGCCTTTATATCTTTGGGGGCTACATTGAAAGAACTCAATGTTGATATAAAAGAGTCAAGGAAGTTCGCTTCCCCAATATACGAATTGATGATTTCAATTATTGGGAGGATTATAGGGCAGAATCCCTATTTATATGCTGACATCCAAATGTTCAATCCAAGAATAAAGGAAATTCATGAAACCTTTATAAATCAATGTAAAGAGATTAGTGAAATAGTTAAAAATAAAGATAGAGAGGGATTTGTTAAAATAATGAAAGAAGCAGCTAAACATTTTGGTAATGAGGCAAAGAGAGGAGCTTATTATTCAGATAAAGCTGTCTTTGCATTAACTTCTGAAATAGAGAAGTTGAATAAACTCATTGGTAAAGAAGTGGCTGTAAAAAATATAAATTCAAATGCTGTTCATTTTGGAGTTTTAAAGGATATTGAAGATGATTACTTAATATTGAATAAAAATGGTAAAGAGCAGAGATTTAATATTTTGAAGGTTGATGTATTTGCTGGAAATGAGTTGAATGAATTAAAAAAGAAGCACTTGGAAAGGAGATATATAGATATAGCTGTGTTATTTAAAAAAGAAGTTGATGAGGAAGTTATTTTAAATTTATTAAAAAAAGTTTTTGATATTGAGATAATTGACATTTATGAAGGAGACAAAATAGAGGAGGGGTATAAAAGTATAACATTCAGAATTTATGGATACAATAAGGAGGAGTTAAAAAATATGGAGAGAGAATTTTTGAATATAATTAAAAATATTGGTGGAAAAAAAAGGTTTAAGTAAGTTATGGCTTTATTGGGGAAAAGCCACTATTAGTATAAAACTTTAAGAAAGTTTCATCAAATAAAGTTTTCCTTAGCTTTCTTAAAGGGTTGTTCGGGATATCCCAAAGCGGGGCTTTGCTACATTTAGTCCCACTTTAATAAGAATAATAGCAAAAATTTGGGGGAGTATACCAATAGAGGGGTGAAACACCCTCTATGGCTTTAAATAAAACAGATGACTCTTACATCTACAATCAGAGCATCCAAAGTTTTCAACAAAATCAAATTTTTTCATAAATTCATTTGCAACCTCACACTCAACCTTTTCATTTGTGATATAAATTTCTTCAACCTTCCCAAATTTTAATAAATAATCAATATGCCAATGCAATTTCTTATCATCTTTTAAATGCCTCTCAATTCTATTTTTTAGATTTATTGAATTTCCATAGGCAGAGCCAACATAGAAGTAATAACCTTTCTTAAAAAATCTCTCTGTTTTGCCAAACTTTATTTTTTTACCTTCTTTTAACCTAATTTTTAAGATGTAAGTTCCTTTTTCATTAGGAATGTTGTTTTTTGAAACTTTTTTAAAGTTAAATTTTTTTAAGATATTTTCAAAGTGCTTAATTTTTTCATAGTAGGGACATTTTTCTTTTATTTCTTCAAAACATTTATCACATTTTGGCTTAGGAGAGCAAATCTCCCTCCCAAAAACAACCAGTAAATTATTTATTACCTTCCAATATTTTTTAGGAAGCTTTTTTCTCAATTCAAATTCCGTCTCTTCAGGGGTTTCGGTATCAACTATCTCCCATCTATTACAAATCCTATGAACATGAGTATCTACACAAATCCCATCCTTGTTAAAAGCCAAAGTTAAAACTAAATTTGCCGTCTTCCTCCCAACTCCTGGGAGCTTTAACAACTCTTCCAAAGAATCAGGAACCTTTCCATTATAATTTTCTTTTAAAATTTTAGCCAATTTTTTTAAATTTTTTGCCTTAACTTTATAAAATCCAGCAGGATATATTAAATTTGTTAATTTTTCTTCATCTATATTTAATAAGTCATTAACATTCTTAACTTCTTTAAATAACCTCTTAGAAACCTCCTCAGTAACTTCATCTTTTGTCCTTGCACTTATTATTGTTGAAACTAAAATTTTAAAAGGGTCTTTATCCTTGGCTATCTCTGTAACTACTGCATTTTTATTTAATTTTTTTAGAAGTATTTCTACCAACTCCATAAATATCACAAAATAAACATTTAAAATTAGTTTAAAATAGAAACTAAACATTATAAAAAAAGATTTATTAAAAATTACTTCTTCTCAGCCGCAATTATAAGCAACATTCCAATTAAGTCCCCTTTTTTAACCTCTCCACTAAACCCACATGCAAAAGTGGCCATGTCTGCCTCTCTTTCAACCTCTATCGGCATTGGAATTTCCTCACCAACAGCTATAACCTGCCCAACTCTATGCCTACCATAAGGACAGATTAAAAGAACTGACATTGGAGGTATTTTAATCTTCTTAATTCTTATTGGCTTTATGTCTCCCTGCTTAAATTCCATATCTTCATCAGCAACTATTGGCTCAATTTTTACTTCATTTTTAATTATCAAATCATGCCTTACCTCTTCTTCCTTAATTTCTTTCTCTATTTTAGCCATCCTCCCAACTATCCTAAATACCATAAATATCACCCAAGAAAATTAAAAAAAGTAATATTTTTCTGATTATACTGTCTCGCCTTCCGCTTCTCTCTTTTCGATTCTTGACTTAATCAACTTCAATCTGAAGAAGTTTTCTCTCTCCATCTCGTCCAATCTCATTGATATATACTTTTTGAGGGCTTTTAATCTTGGGATGATGACATATTCTAAGGCATTAACTCTCCTCTTTGTTGTTATAATCTCTTCAGCTAAGAGTTTAATTGATGTCTCTATCTCAGCTAATTCAGTTATTAATTCTAATGCCTCC
>Ga0256838_1000363_pt1 | contig 28864 bp, 28 predicted proteins | sample 4571419metaG_FD_185978 | JGI IMG/M metagenome (GOLD analysis project Ga0256838, IMG submission 185978) | Hydrothermal vent microbial communities from Guaymas Basin, Mexico - 4571-419 | ecosystem: Environmental > Aquatic > Marine > Hydrothermal vents | place: Mexico: Guaymas Basin | collected... | reverse complement strand
AAATTTTTTATTTTTCTAAAAATTTGATATAAATATACTAAAAGATATGAAAGGATTAACGATGATTAAAATCGATAATGAAACGAAAACGTTTATAAAAGAGAATGCCGACTTATTAACGCCCGTTAGCATATTTAACTTGGTAAAAAACGAAATCGACTTTTTAATACAAAACGGCGTTAAAGTAAGCAATGTACATAAGATATTAGAAAAAGAGCTCGGAATCAACATAAATATAAAAAGTTTATATTCGTATTTGAAAAGAAACAGAGAACTCCGCGCAAACAAACGCCCGTCGGTAAAAACAACGCCAACGGGGGCGGACGGCTTCCTTGCAAAGTTAAGGGGTGACAACAAAAAAAGCGGTGGTCCAAAAATAGTCGGCATTATATAAAGAGATTTAAAAATAGTAATTTTTATTCAATCCTTTCTTTTCCCCTTTAAGCCTAATAAAACTTATTTAATTTTGTTAAAAAGTTTTTTAATAAAATTAAATGCGTAACAATAAAAATTAAATAAAATTTAATGCAATGTAATAAAAATTAGTTTTTTTGTTTTAAAAAGGGCAATAGGGAAAAGGAAAAGAAAAAAGTGTAGCCGCCGCTTCCGTTTAAAAAATCGGTGGCGCGCTCGAAAATTGTTGGCAGTAGGGCTTTTGCCGCCGTGTAAAAAGTTTTTATTGTATGTTTAAAAATAAGTAAATTTTTTACGTAATAGTATTAAGGTAAAGGCGGCAAGTTGGGCGTCAGTAGTGTGTTGTTTTAAGCTAAATGCGGAGCTTCCGCCTTATAAAAAATAAAAAATACTTGTTTTGGCGGAAGCGGAGCGGGAAAAGCAGTTGGTAATGAGTTTGTAAGCGCGCCCAGCTTTAACGGCAGCGGCGTGGCTATGAGGGGGTTATTGGTTGTATAGTGCTTTATAAGTGTAGTAAGTAGTAGTTTGTATGTAGTTTATTTTTTTGCTTACGTTGTAAGCAAAATAAGCGCTTGCAGCAATTAAAATAGCAAGTAAAAAATTTGTAATTTTTTGTTGTTTTTTTAGTTTGCGCACATCTTCCATATAATCTTTATTATATGTTTCGGTTAACATTTTATCCAGTTCTTTTATCCTATTTACTATATCATTAACATCTATATTTAATTTTCGCTTAATGTTTTTAAATAATGCGTCGTATTCGTCAACAATATACGTGTTTATTTTTCCCGTTTGCTCTTCCAAAATATCTTTAATAGTAGTATAGTGTTTCTCGAAGGAATCGGCATACTTTTTTAAACTTTCCACAATTTTGTTAGTACTTGCAAGCAAAAAGCTAAAATCATCCTGCGCTTGCTTAAATTCCGTTAAAAATCCCTTAAATTCGTCAATTTCCGTCCGTATACTTTGTAAATTTTTCAACCCTCTTAATATATCTTTTTTCTCCTCTAGCTCTTTGATAAGTTCTCTTATACTATTAATAGAAAACGAAAGCTCATCCAGCGCTTCCGTTATGTTTGTTACTTCAACGTATTTACTTTTTTCATTCATTTTCCCCTCCTTGTTCCGTGAAACTAAAAGCGTTTTGCACTGCTTCCTGTATGTTAATCATTTTTTTAATAAGCCTGTAAAACGCCATTTTTTTTGCAAAGTAGCGTTTTTGTTCCGCCGTATCCTTAAGTTTTTTGGCTTCGTTATACCATTGGCTTTGGTATTGTTTTAAGTTATCTACAATTTCTTTTCCCTCCTGCGCTACGTCCTTTGCTGTCGTTTTATATATGTTTTTTACAATGTCAATTTCGTTATAGTTTTTAACAGGAACAAACGTAACGTCGCCAAGTTCATCAATTATCCCCTCAACCTCATATTCCTTATTGCCAAACAAATACATAAATTGCTGTTCCAACGGCTCTGTTTCGTTAACTTTGTTAAGCAATACATAAATAGTCGGATTTTCAAATTTTTCTCTTATAAGTGTTAAAGTATCCAATAAATTTTTAATCACTTCAAAATCGCGCGTTACGGGTACTATAAAGTAATCCACATTAACAGCATTTTCGCTTAACGCATTTAATACAGCTTTTGTGTCATCGCCGCCGCCAGCGTCAATTATATTTATAGTTTTATCCGCGAATGCTACATCCATCAAAATTTCATCAATATCATTAATATTAAGATTTTTAAAATTAAGCACTTTACTATTTAGCGTTGTTTTGTTATTATTATCAAGTTCAAAAATATTTATTTCCGTTTTATTGTTAAAAGCAAGCGGTAAAATTTGCGTGCTTATAAAACTTTTACCGACTCCTCCTTTTGTGTTTACTACTGCTATGTTCATCGTTTCCTCCTTTATTTTTTTGTTTTTTTTATGCTTTTTTCCCCCTATCGCCCCGTTTTTGGGAAATTTTTAAAAAAAAAGAGAGGCATCAGGGGAGAAGAAAAGCGGAACGCGCGCGGATTCCTTATACTTCCGCTTCCGCTCTAGTTTTGGTATTAAGCACAATATACGCAGCAATTATTTGTAAGTATTCTTCTTTATTCTTATTTAAAATATCATCAAATTCAATATTAATAGCCTTTGCTAAATGTTTTTTATTTATGCGTACGTTTTTTATTTTTTGTAAACGCCTTTTTATTTTATTTTTAAGCGCTTTTTGTTTGCGCTCGCTTAAAAAACTAAGCAATTTTAAATTTTGTTTGTTATTTAAAAAATGAAGTACATAGTAATCTATAAGTACATTTTGTGTAAAATTTTTATTTTTAATAAACAATTCATTATCAATACGCAATTTAATCAATGTTTCTTTATTAACACGTTTGCTGTAAACATATGTTTTATGCATAAGTTTTGCGTAATTAAGCAGCATTTGTTTGTATTCAAAAAGTATTTGTGCGTTTGCTTTATTTTCTAATAAAGCATAATTTATATAATTATATTTGTTAAAAAAGTTAATTATGTTTTTTGCGTAATCAAAATACTTTTTATTAACACACATAAAAATTGCAAAGTTTTTTATTATGTGTTGTGTTAAATAATAAATAAGCATTATTTCATCATATTGTTTTACTTGCAAATTAGCATATCGCCTAGTATAAACGTTAAAAAACGTATAGTCACCATAGCCCATTATTATATTATTTGTACATATAGGTTTATTTTGACGTACGGCTATAATGTTGCCAACGTTTAAATGTTTTAAAAGTTGCAACGCGTTTGCGCGTTGCAAGCGCGTATAAATAATGTTCGCATATTTATATATATCATTTAAAATTTCCATTTCCCCCTCCTTAATGTTTATTCATTTTTTGTTCTAAAATTTCAGTATACAAATGTTGTTGTAGCGCAAAAATTTGTACGCTTAATAAATTAATTTCTTTTTTTAGTTCTTCAATTTGTTTTTCTTTTTTCTCGTACACATTACTTGCATGTTTTATAAATTTTTTAAAAAAAGTGCGGCACGCTTTTGCTTGTTGTTCTGCACTTTTTAGTTTTTGTTTTAAATGTTTGTTTTCGTTTTTTAATTGTTGTATATAAGCGTTATTGTGTGTTACTTTTTTCATTGTCCCCTCCTTTTTTTTAGTAATTATTAGTAATTATTTTTTACATTTTGTAAATAATACGCTATTGCTTTTAAAAGCTCCCTGCTCATTATTTTGTTATTTTTATGGCAATAATTTACAAACTCCCGTAGCTCCTTTGTTTTTTGCAACGAAAACACTTTGTAATTTTTTCCGTATCTTTTCATTGTTAACTCCTTTTTTGTCAAATAATTTGACAAAAAGTGTCTGACGCTTTTTGTCAATGTTTTTTTTGTTTGATACTTAACATCAAGTTTTTAAACATCGCATTGCGTTATATAAAAAATATATAACGCAATATGTTTTTTTATTGTTTACTATATAATTATACAACCTTTTTATTAAACATACGTTAACGCAAAGCCCCGAGATTTCGGGGTTTGTCAAACTATTTAACAACAAAAACGAATATATGTTTGTTTCGTTTTTAAAAAAGTGCAAAAAATAAATTTTAAAAAATTTTTATTTTTTTTGTTTTTTGCCCCGTTCGGGGGTCGGCAAGCGGGCGGTCGGCGTGCGGGTAATAAAAAAAACACTCTTTTTTTTCCCCTATTGCCCTCTCCCTCTTTTCTTAAAAATAAACATATTAAAGGGGCGCACAGCTTTTTTCTTTTGCCCCCGTTGCCCTATTCTTTTTAAGGTTACATTTTGGTTACATTTTAATGTTCGTTTAATGCAACTCTCGGAAGCCCGTATTTTCGGGCATTTCAGCAATTTTATATTATTAAAGGTTACAAAAGTTACATTTAATGTTAAATTAATGTAACCTTTGGAATGCCGCATTCTCGGGGGTTTTAATGGTATGGTTACATAGTTACATTTTTTTTTGTTATTAACCTTGGAAATTTTTTATTGTAATAGTATATAAAGTGTTTTTTTATTTTTTTATATATATATTTGGAAAAAATTATGTAACTTTGTAACCTTTTCTTCGGAAGCCCGTATTTTCGGGTATTTCAGCGGTTACATTTTTAAAAATGAAAATGTAACTGGATGTAACCGATGTAACCAAAAACGCTCGGAATCTCGTATTTTCGGGCGTTTCGGCGGTTACATTTTTTTGTAACCGAAAATGTAACCTATAAATAAATGGCAGTCGGCAACGGACTCTCGGAACGGAACGCACAGGACGGACGGCTTCGATGGTGCGTCGGAATCTGTTAAAAACACACACGCTTTTTTCTTCCCCCCCCCTGCCGCCCCTAAATTTTAACAACAATAAGGAATCAGGAATCTATAAAAGAGAAAAAGAAGAAAAAAAAGAAGATTAAAAAGGAATCGGACTGTCGTCGTCGCTTATATCTACAATTTCATTTCCATTTATTATATCTTCATTGTCTCTTAATATTTCATCTTGTTCGTTCTTATTTAATAAAAAAAATTGTAAAGCGTTTAAATTTAATTTAAAAGCTCTAATCGTTTTACCATTTATTTTAAATACTTTGTTCTCAGCATTTAGTATTTTTTCAAATTGTGCTTTTTTGTATTCAACTTTTTTAAATTCTGCTTCGTCTAATTCCTCTTTTAATATATTAAGAATTGTTTTAATCGCACTTTTAATATAAATATTGTTATCTACAAAAATAATCTTATCTTTAATTTTATTTTCAAAATTATTGTAGTTATCTTCATTTTTATTTTTCATTTCGACTAAAAATTGCGCAATAGTTTCTCTTATTAAATCATCAACGTTAAAGTCACTCTCGATTTTATATTTTTCTTTGAGCTCTCTTAACTTTCTCTCAGCTTCTGCTACGCTTTCAATTTTACCCAACCTTTTGTAATTTTCAATTCTTTTTGTAATTTCTTCATAAAAATATTCTTTTACAACTTGCTTATATACATAACTATTTTTTTTGTAAAGCTCTCTATCATCAAGTTTAGTGTTACTTTTAATTTTCATTACTAATACTCTGTTCTTGATTTGTTCGTCAACTGCATATGAAAAAGATTCACTTTCGTCCGCATTTAAAAGTATTTTTGCGTAGCTCGGAACTTTTACAGCTTGTCTAAATTTTTCTTCTATAATAATGTTATGCGTATATTTAAAAAGCACATTTGTAAACTTTTTAAATTCATCAATAAAAAGCACAAAACTATTAAGTACGCTGTTAACGCTTAATCCGCTTGCTTTGTCTTCTCTTAAATCACTAACTCTTACTTCAGTGCTTATATATAATTCTTCGCACACTCCCATTAAAAACGATTTTCCCCAGTTACTCGGTGCGTTTAAATTCAAGTATGACAACTTTCTGTCTTGCGCGAATCTAACTGCTACAATATAATCAATAAAATCAGTTAGATAATTTTCGCCCCAATGCTGTTTGTAATCGTTAATTATTTTCTCTTTTTCGAAATCTGCAATGTCAACGGATTCCGGCCTTCTAACAATTAAATGATTACGCACAAAAACAATTTCTTTTCTTACTCTATCTATTTTGACGTCACTTTTTTTAGCAAAAACGTCGTTTTCAAAACGTATGTTTTCAAATGTGTTGTGTATTTTTATATAAGTAATCAAATCGCTATAATCAATTAAATATCTTATTTTTTCTTTTTCATCGCTAAAAAAGAGATTAAAATCGGAACACATTTTTTGAACTAAATTTTTTACGTCGGAATCATTAAACTTACTATATGTCCCGTTTTTTTTGTTTATAAAAATAATCTTATCATTAAGATAAAAAATACTATTAAGTAAAAAATTAATAACTTTTAGCGCTGCTTCTTTGTGCAAATTTGTTTTTAAAATGTTTTTTTGATATTGTAAAAAGCTATTGTATTTTTCAAGAGATTCCGTCGCACTTTTTTTTTCGCCCTGCTGCCCTTCTTTTTTTGTTTTTTTTATGTTTTTTGGTATAATATTTTTATTAAAAGTTACTTTAACTTTTAACTTCCTTTCTTCGTTTTCTTTGTAAAATTCATAAAAATATTCTTTTATTTCATTATTTTGTAAAATTAAATCGGCAGGTTTGTATTCAAGTACTTCATTAAAAACGCTCAATTCTTCAGTTAGTTCTTTATATCTTTTATCTATTTTGTTTTGGATAGATTCTTCAATTTTTGCTAACGTTTTATCATCTAATTTATAATTTACTTCATGCATTTTATATTGCGTTAAGTCAATGGTTACACTCATTTTTTGCTCCTTTAATTATTATTTAAGGATAAAAATTTATTTGGATTTTTTACAAATTCGTTTATCAACATATTTAATATAACTTTCTTTTTTAATCCATTTTTTTGACACATTTCCATAAACTTTTTATAACTTTCGTTTTTTTCTACTGTTATAGTTGTATATTTTTTAGTATTCATTTTATACTCCTTTTTTCTTAATTTATATACATTATATTATAATAAAATTTACATTAAAAAACAATAGTAAAAATTGCCCAAAACCCCCGTCATTCCGCTATTTGTCAAATAGTTTGACAATTAAAACGATAGCATTATAGTTAAACATAATGAAAAAAAATTTAAAAATTTTTCAAAAAAAATAAAAAAAAAGGCGTAAAGGGAAAAGCAAAAAAAACACACGCTTTTTTCTTTTTCCCCTGTTGCCCTCCTCCTTTTTTGTCGGTCAACGGACTCTCGGTCGGCAAACGGACAACGGAATCTTATCGGAACGCACGGGACGGACTCTTCTTTCCTAAAACAAAACAAAAAAGAAAAACGGCGGGATTTTTATTAAAAAACGGCTTCGGGGGTGGTGACGGGCGGAACGGATTGTAAGCTCGCTTCTTTGTTTGCCCCTATTGCCCGTTGTTTCCCCCTTTGTAAAATTTTGCTTTTGCGCGTACTAAATGCGTTGTTACGTGAGTTAATGTATGTGTTAAATTTACTTTTAAACAATTGTATGTAGTGTTGCGCTAAATCAGGACTTAATATGCTTTTTAGTACAGCATATTGTATAAGTGCTGCTGTTGTGTTTAGTATGTTGTAAATTGCAGCGTCAACCTTTTTTATTAAAATTGCTTGTTTTATTTTTTGTGCAAAACTTGTTTGTTGTTTGTATTGTTTAAGTAATTTATTGTAATCGTCTAATAGTGTATTAAGGGCATACTCCGCGTCCACAATTTTTTGTATCACATTATTTTCTTTCATTACATACTCCTTTCAATGTTTTGCCCCTTATTAAAAGGTGGTTTTTTGGTGTGTTGTTTTTGTTGTTGGGGTTGTTTGTTTTTTGGGATGGATTCCGTCTGCGCTATAAGTGCAGCGATTTCTTTCGTATTTAAGTTCAAAAGGTAAGCGTCGACAAATTCTTTTAAATTTTTTTCTCTTTTTAACGCTTCTTCTATTCTTTTCTCGTTTTTACAATTTGAGTAAAGCTCTAAAAATTCGTTAATTTTACGCACAATTTCATAATTTTTGTTACGTACATTTTCATCGTTTTTAATTTTGCTAAGTAACGTTAATATAAAAAACATTGTTTCCTCCTTTCTTAATATAAGAAATCGGGACTATCCGATTTCAAGTCCCTTAAATTTTTTATTTTGAGAAGGCGCGCCAATTTCAAGTTCTTTTTGTTTTTTAATTTCAGGCTCAAGCTCTTTTTTAATTTGTTCATCAAGTTCATTGTATTTAGGGAAATTATGTTTAAGCATTTTTGCGTATTCTTTAATGTTAGCTGCTTCAAAATCTTGCTCTACAACAAAATCAAATAAGTCGTCAACATCGTTGTTCATCAACGCATTGTTGTAAATCACAATAGCTTTAAACTCGTCTTTGTTAAAAGTGTTTTTAAAATGTTCATAAACATCTTTTAAATTGTGATTGTTGTAAGCGTGTAAATATTCACTAATCACTAAAAAACTTAAAGTTTTTTCGTTAAGTTCTTTGTTTACACTATTTATCACTGCGCTTAAGCTGTTTTCTAATGCTTTATCTAATGTTAAGTCGTTTTGCACAGATTCCGCTGGCGCTGCGTCGTCTATTAATACGTCGTCGTCGTTTTCAGGGGATTCCGTTTCCGTCGGTGTTTCCGTGTCGGCGGGCGCTTGCGGATTCTCTTTTTCGGCTTCTTTTTCTTTGCCCTGTTGCTCTTTTTCAACGTCTTTATCTATATTTAGATGATTTTGAGTTAACGTTTTGTTTACAGCAAGCTCTGCTGTTAACTCATTCAGTTTTTCGCTTACTTTACTAAACGTAACTTTTGTTTCTTGTAGTAACATTACATCGTCTATACTTGCGTCTTTCTCACTTTTAAGTTTTTCGTTTATGCTTTGCTCGTTATGTTCAAGTAGCTTTTTAATCTCATCTATTTTGTCTTTAAAATGTTTTTTGTTGATAACATTAAGCAAATGTTTGTTCTCTATATTCTCTAACGTTAAGTTTATTTGTTTTATTGTTTCAGCAAAAAGAATTAAATAATTTTTGGCAGACAACGGATTCATCAGCAATTCAAAACGCGCTTTTTCAAAACGTTCTGTACTTTCTTTGATTTTTGTTTGCGTTTCCTCGATTTCTTGGATTAAATCCGCATTCTTTACTCTTATGTCTTTTAAAAAATCGGCAGCTTCTTCTTTGCTTAATCCTGTTGTTGTCAGATGCTGCAGTAACTTATGATAAAAAGCGTTTTTATCTTTGTTTCTTATGTCTATATACTTACTAAAAAGAAAATTAAATTGTTTAACAAACGTTTCGTCGCTCATTGCTCTATGTATATTTAACAGTGCGTCTTTTGTTGTAATTTTATTTTCCATAATACACTCCTTTTATTTTTTTTATTTGGGCTTATAGCCCTCATATAGTATTTATATCTCTGCGTCCTCCGAAAAATTAAAAATTAAGCATTTTTTTTGAAAATTTTTAAAAATTTTTTATGTAATAAGGGGCGTCAAGGGAAAAGAAAAGGACGAACGGGACGGACTCTCGGTTGAACAGGACGGACGGACGGGCGGCAGGGGGAAAGGAAATTGCGCGCTTGTTTTTTTTCTTCCCTATTGCCCTTTTCTTCTTTTTTTTCTTTTCTCTTTTTTAAGAACTCTTCGAAAAAAAATAGAAAAAATTTATAAGAATTAAGAAAAACGGAACGCGTAACAATATAAATACATATAAAAGATATAAAGGAGACGGAATGAGAAAATTTGATGAAAACTTATTAAATATGATAAAAGAAAATATCCATATTATTGACTTTGCCGAGAATGTATATGGCTTGGAAAAACACAAACACAAAAGCACAAAACAATATCCCGTTTATAATTTAAACGGCGACAAAATAATAGTAAACGCGGCAAAAAACAGCTTTTTTTGTGCTAATAGCAATAACAAGGGTACAATAATTGACTTTGTAGAATTTGTAGAAAACGTTGATTTTGTAACTGCCGTTAAAAAACTTGCAGCATACGCGCACTTAGATATTGAAGAAAACATTGATTTTGACGATGATTACTTTAAAAACAATGTAGTTTTTAAAAAGTCGGAATCTATAAAAAAAGAGGCAGAAACGGCAACGGCGGAAGCGGAAGCAAAAGCGGAAAAGTGGATTAATATGTATAATACTTTAAGAATAAATAGACATTTTACAAACGACATTCGGGGAATCAGCGCGGAACTGCTTAACTATTTACGCGACAACGACAAAATTAAGTTTTACAAAAATGATAAATATGCAGTTATAAAAGTCCCTCTGTTTTCGGATAGTAAAACGATGTGCGGCGGGCAGGATATATTTGAAAAAGACGGGCGTTGGCAAAAGATAAACCACGGCAGAGCGGGAATATATTACACGGGAAACTTAAAAAACGTGACGATGCTAACGCTTACAGAAAGTTTTTTTGACAGCTTAAGCGCCCTCCAGCTTAAATATGACAAAACAAAAGCAAAAAATCCTTTTTATAGTTTAAATGACTTAGATTCGGATTTGGCAACAATTTCGATAAATGGAAGTTTGAGCGATTTGAAAAAAGAAGCGATTTTAGATGTTATTAAAAGCGCGGGGAATCTGCAAACTATAATTTTTGCTTTTGACGCCGACAAAGTCGGATGCAAATATATAGAAGAAGTAAAAAAACTTTTAGAAGAAAACGGACTCCTTGAAAAATACGACGTTGTTAGTATTAGTTTCGGCGAACATAAAGACTTTAACGAATACTTGCAAGCTAAAAAACGGGAGTCCACCGCCCCTGATAATATAAAAGAGAGGGCGGCAGGGAAAGGAAAGGAAAAAGCGGCGATTATTGCGCGTTAAAAACTGCGTGTTTTTTGTTTGTCCCTGTTGCCCCTTCTCTTTTCTTTAAATATTAAAAACTACATGTTCACGTTGATACGCTTTTGCCGTTAGTAAGTTTTCCCATTTTTGTAATAATTCACGGCGTTGTTGCAAGTAGTCCGTGCGCGTGTATGCTTTTGTTACTTTACTTTCCACGGCGTGCATTAATTGCGTTTCTATATATAGGTAATTTTCGCCCCTTTCCTTTAATATAGTTGAAAAAGACGAACGGAAGCCGTGCGACGTTGTTTTACCATCACTTAACTTACGTAAATGTTTGTTTATTGTGTTTTCGGTTAATTCGCCACCACTGTTATTTACAAAAATAAGTCCCTTTTGCTTTTTTGTGTATTGTTTTAGCTCGTTAAGTATATTTAGCATTTCGGTCGTAAGTGGCAGCCTGAATTTTACTTTTGTTTTTGTAATGTCGGCAGGTATGTTTATTATCTTGTTTTCCCAGTCAACCATTTCCCATTTTAACTTTTTTGCCGTACCAATGCGCAAGGCAGTAAGCATCAAAAAGCGCATTAAATTTTTTGTGTAAATACTTATATTATTTGTGTTTTTTGTTTGTTCTTTTGTTTCTAATTCATATATTTTTTTGTAAAGTTCTTGTAATTCTTCTATATTTAGAATGGCTTTTTGATGTTCAACGGATTCTTTACCAAAAATGCCTTCCAAGTCCTTCTTTTCAATCAAAATAACGGGATTGTTTGTTATTTCATACTTTTTATTTATATATTTAAAAAATAAAAGAAGCGTTTGGCGTAATTTTGTAGCAGTTGCAAATTTGTTTTTTGTACGTACAGCTTTTTTGTTGTTGTTGTTTGTTTGTTTTACTTTTTCAAAAAAATGAAATATATCCTTTGTTTTTAATGTTCGGACATCATAATCACCTAATAATGGAAGTATATACGTATTAATGCGATTAATTTCTTTTGTGTCAGTACGCGTTTGTAAAAAGTCGGACATCAAGTTTTTTAATAAGTACTTTTCAGATTCCGCCACTTTTTTTTGTATAATTTGTTTATCCTTTTTACTTTGCTTCTTTGCTAATTCGGCGCGCACAATTTCGCGCGCTTCTATATAACTTTTATCGGCAATTTTAGCTTTTAGTTTTTGCACAATTTGCTTTGCTTCAGTTAAAGTAATGTTATCAATATTATTTATAGTCGCTTCTATTTTTTTACCCTCTTTTTTTGTGATAAATTTAAAAACTTTACTCTCTTTTTGTATAAATACGTACAGATTCTCTGCAATTTTTATTTTTTGTTTTTTTCCCGTAAATTTTAACTTTCTCAATTCTCTTATATTCATTTTAAAACCTCCCTCTCTTTTTAAAAACCTACCCGAAAACCTACCCGCAAGCATATTTTACACAAAAATCAATAAAAAATCAAAAAATTGTTTTTCTTGTCAAATAATTTGACAAACTCCGTAATTTAGGGAATTTTAAAGGATTTATTTTGACAAAAAAGATGAAAAATAGGAGTATTAAAATATGAGGTTGTTTTCCCACACCTCCACCAAAAAAGAAAAACTCCCGAAATTTAGGTATTTCCAATAAACAAATCCAAACAGTGTCAGTTGTTTTTGTGGGATTTTAACTGACAGTATGACTGACAGTTGAGAAAGTTTATTGTTTAATTATTCAGCGTTTATTATTTTAAATTGTAAAATAAATATAACTACTTGATTTAACTTTTACTTTTAAGAACTTATCTATGCTTAATCCACAATCACAAAATTTTTTATCATTTGTCATAATCGCTTCACAACTGTTTTCTTTTGCACATAAACATTGTAAAACATCTTCTAAATCTAAACTTCTTTGTAAAGACAACTCTATAGTTCTTTTTATGATATTTTTACCAAATGCCACTATTTACCAATATGTCATAACAACTTCTTTTAAAAATAGTAAAGTGTTTTTTTATTTTTAGGAATATAAAAAACAGTTGTAAGCATATCTTCACTAATTAATATTCCATAATCATTTAAGACTAAATACTGCCCTAATTCTAAAGCTTTTTGATGACTTTGTCTATTTGATTGTATAATATCCAATACAATATTTGTATCTAAAAAAACCCTTTTAATCGCTATATTTTTCCTTAGCTACTTTTTCTCTAATCTCTCTTGAAGTAAGATTGTTAAATCTTTCATATATTTCACCTTTTCCGGCAAACTTCATAAGTCTATTTAATTTTTCCTGTTTTTCTTTACTAATTTTCTCATCTAAAAACTTTTTAATCTCATCAGTATATTTATCTGGTATAATGTGATATAAATAGTTCCTTTGATTTACGAGTTTTTTTATCCTCAATTTCAATAATTATTTTTCTAATATATTTGTGTCTCTTACAAGATCTCTTATCCCAATTTTTATAGAAATTGTCATACATCACTCCTTTTGTCATATTTTATTTATTGTATAACATATAACACAAAATTTCAATAAGTTACAATATATCTTATAAAAAAATTTATTTCGCTCCTATTTTCAACAGCACCACTTTAACAGTTTTTATTAAAATCACAAAATCCAGCCATAAAGACCAGTTTTTAATATACCACACTTCCAATTCTTTCCTCTGCTCAAAAGTTAAATTGTTTCGGCCACTCACTTGCCAGAGTCCTGTAATTCCCGGCTTTACTTTCAAAATAAATTCTTTAAAATTTCCTAATTTATCAAGTTCATTAGTCATATAAGGCCTTGGACCAACGATACTCATTTCACCTTTTAAAACATTAATAATCTGAGGTAATTCATCCAAAGAAGTCGCTCTTAAAATTTTACCGATTTTCGTAATTCTAGGATCTTTTTTATATTTATGATATTTTTCATAATATTCTATTTCTTCCGGATGTTCAACTAAATAAGTTTTTAACAGTTTATCCGAGTTCTCATACATAGTTCTGTATTTATATACGTAAAAAATTTCCCCGTCTTTTCCCATTCTTTTTTGTTTAAAAAATACTTTTCCTTTTGAATCCCTTTTTATAAGAATAAAAATAAACAAATGTATTATCAAAAACAGAGGTAAAACTGATAATGCAAAAATATAATCAATAATTCCTTTTATTAAAATATTTAATTTATTTAACAGTTTATTTTCAACTACAATAGAATTGAGTCTGATATTGGTATATTCTAAAATATGTGAATGAACAAAATTTATATCCGTAACATAAGGGATTAAAAACAATTCTTTATTGACATAAGCATATTTATTTATTAATTTATTCAATTCATCAACACCAATATTTTGAGAAGCGATAAAAACAGATTCATATTTTTTATTATTATAAGTCATTCCCAAATACCAGTTTTCTTCCAATTCTTTACAAATCAATTTTTTTTGCTTTTTATTACCCATAATAAATATATTTTGCTTAAAAACACCCAATATTTTAAATAAGATATATTTTACAAAACGCCTAAAAAACGGAAATAAAAAAAGAGCTGATAAAAAATATACCGACATAAAATATTTTGAATAGTGTAAATCGGTTTTTATTAAAGTCAAACTCGCTAAAACTATTAAATAAGAAAAGATTAAAGCTTTTAGAATTTTAAAACTTTCCTGCCAAAAGTCATATCTGTATCTGTAAATACCTTCATAATAAAATAAAAAAATCACAATTAAAAAAACAAAAATAAATTTTTTTAATTCCAAAACATCAAATTCATGAATTTCTATATGATTTTTTATAATTTTAGTAACATAAAACATACTTACTAAAAACAACAAATCCAATATTATTAATAATAATTTATAAATAAAAGATTTCATAATGAAATTATACTAAAACAGACTTTACAAAATTATCAAACAATTCTTTGAAATTTGAAAATTTAAATACACTCTCTCTTACCACTTCAGGGTCAAATTTAAGTCTTTCAAAATTTTTTATTGCTTTTATTATAGATTCTTTGCTCTGTTTTTCAAAATGAACACCGTTTATACTGTTTATTACCGTTTCTGCGGTTCCACCTTTATTTAATGCTATTACAGGAGTTCCACATGCCATAGCTTCTATCGGCACTATACCAAAATCTTCGATAGCTGCATAAACAAATGCTTTTGCTTTTTGCATATATTTTATTAAAACATTATCAGATTGATAACCTAATACCTTTATATTTGATTTTGCAATTTTTCTAATTTTTTCATACTCTTCCCCATAGCCTATCACTACCAAAGTTTTTTCAGGCATTTCATTAAATGCTTCAACAATAAGTCTTGTTTTTTTATAAGGAACTAGTCTAGAAACTGTTAAATAAAAATCATCTTTTTGTGTGCAAAGGGAAAATTTATCAATATCTATCGGAGGATAAATAACTTTGGCATCTCTGTTATAAATTCTTTTTATTCTCTCTCGGACAAAATTTGAATTTGCTACAAAATAATCCACTCTATCCAATGTAGAAATATCCCATTTTCTTATATATCTTAAAGTCTGCTTAACTAAAAACTTTTTAGGCTGTTTTAAGTTTGAAGTGTATTCATCATATAAATCCCAGGCATATCTAATAGGAGTATGACAATAACATATATGAAGCTGATTTTTGTTTTTCTTAATTCCTTTTGCAACAGCCCAAGAACTGCTTATTATTAAATCATATCCGCTAACATCTAAACTTTCAATTGCTTTTACAAAAAGAGGCAAATAATTTCTAAAATGTTTTTTAGCAAAAGGAAACTTTTGAATAAATGAGGTTTTTGCATATTTACCTTTTAAAATTTCACATCTATCTTTATCGCTTAAAAAATCCACTAAACTAAAAATATCGGCATCATGGTATAGCTCTACCAATTTTTTCAAAACTTTTTCGGCACCTGCATTTGTTACAAGCCAGTCGTGAATTATTGCTGTTTTTTTATTCATAAATTTTTATCCTGTCTCCAAGCAACATAAAATACTCTTTTGACTAAATATCTAAAACTTTATCATCTTTTATAAACCTTCTTATATCAACTTTTGCACTTTCTAAATCAATTTTATTATACAGCATTTCTAACAACAACTCTTTTGTAAAAGATTCTTTATTTCCAATAGAATTACTCTGTTTTGCTCTGGCTGCTAAAAGTTTCAGATTTAATTTAACCCCACTTTTTATATACCATTCTAAATCATACCAATCTCTACCCTTAACTCTATTTCTCCAATTTATAAATAAAATTGCGTGCATTTTACCGACCAATATATCTTGCGGTGCAAAACACTTCACAAAAAATGAAAAAAGCTGCAATAGTAGCTTTTCTTCTGTGCTAAAATCAAGAGGAGGATTTATATCTGCTTCAAATTTAATTTTAATAGTTTTATTCAAATTAAGTTTATATTCCAATGATAATATATGAATATAAGTATCACTTTTTAAAAAGACTGATTCGATGTTTGATATATTTTTTTTAACTTTACTTTCAATATTTACATTAATACCAAGGGATTCAAACTCGTTTTTTATATATTTAAAATATGGATCTAAACTAAAATTTTGTTGTGGAGCTAAAAGTGAAAAATCTAAATCTTCAGAAAATCTGTCAAGATTATAAAAGATTCTTAAAGCTGTTCCTCCATAAAAAGCAGCTTTTTCAAAGAAATTTCCACAATAAAACCCGGCTAAAGCTATTTCTTGCAATATTCCTCTTAAAGCATTATAATAATCGTCATCATTTTTTATATCGTATTTACTAAGCATCTGATTTATCATTTTATTCCTTTGAGTTTTTTATTGCCCCATAAAGAAAAGTTAAAACCCTTGCTTTATAATTACACTCTACACATTTTTGTATAGTTTCTAAATCTAATTCTTTTAATTTTTCTATCTCCATTCTTAAATCATCCATTAAATATTCCAACATAGATTTAATAGATACAATATTTAGAGTTTTTGTAAAAACCACCTTATCACATAAAGCTGTTGTAGGAGTTGCTATCATAAATGAATATTTATCCGTAGTTTTTATAGCAATGCCAACCTTATACAAACAAACAGGGAATTTAATATATGTAAATCTTTCAATAGGAGTATTGTATTTTTTTCCTATTTTAGTTGTAACAGATGTAACTTCATAAACTCTTTCAGAAATCAATCCATAATAAAACAAAGCATAATCAATTGATATATAAGACGGTCCATAAAAAGAATTTGCAATTAATTCTTTTGAAAAATAATTATTATATAAATCTCCAATAATATAAAGAGATCTTTTTATTCTAATTATTTCTTTCTTTTTTACCATCTCTTTTATTTTATCATTAGGATTTTTATATCCTTTAAAAAAAGAGAGTAAAGTAGCATGTGTAAAAGGAACTGTTTTTAATTTTTTTGACTCTTTTTCTAATCTCATAATAAAATTATAAAATAATTTTTCAACAATTTAAATAGATAATATGAAAAAATCGTATTTTTTATTTAAAAATTTTAATATTTCAAAACTTCCCCAAAAACTCTCAAATGCTTTTTTTGCCGTTTTTTCCTAAGCAAAAATCATTGGATCTTTTATTTCATAACTATTCAAAAAATCTAACTACTTCGATATCATCAATTTTTTGTTATTGGTTATACGTAATTATATATTTTTTATCCACATTAAACGTTAATTTTTTAAGTACGTTTATTTCTCTTTTTGTATTTTTGCCATTTAATTCGTAACACACCTGAATTGCTACTAATTTATCATTTTTTCTGGCAATAAAGTCGCATTCAAAATTTCTATTGTAAAAATAAACTTCATATCCTCTTTTTATGAGTTCACTAAATACTAAATTTTCAAATAAAGCCTCTGAATTTTTCGTAAAACTATAATTCAAAAGCATAAATCCGTTATCAATAATATAAATTTTTTTCTTGTGATTGTTTTGTTCCTTTAAAGAATACGAAAAATACTTGATTTCATATAACAAAAAACTGTCTTCCAAATATCTGATATACTCTTTTGCACTTACATCGGTGATTTTTATTGCTTTTGAAACAGAATTATATGAATAAGTATAAGCAATATTGCTAAACAAATAAAAGCTTAACTTAACTCTTTGAAACTTTTAGCGTCTCTAATAGAGTTATTTACTATACAATCTTTTAAAATTACAGTTTCATAATAACTTTTGATAATATCTCTTTTAAACTCTTCTTTTGCATTATAAACTTCCACAAAACTGCCATACATCATCATATCATCTGTAATTTTTAAGAGTTTTCCCTGTTTTCTACAACATCCATATAATAATTAATATTATTTATTTTTAAAATTTAATTTAACAACAGAGGGTATATTTTTGTAGCAAAATATCTACCGCTTAGCAAAACTGCTAAATCTTTACTTAAAAACTTAACGTTTGAACTTGTAATAAATATTTTTTTAAAAGTTTAAGAATCATATACGCTTTTTATATACCTCTCCCATCCGTTTATCGCTTGGACTTCATCCAAAAACAAATATTCTATTTTTTCTCCGATTAGTTTTTCCGCTATTTCCACAATATCATAAAACTTCGTAACATCATTCAAATAAGGGATAAAAAAAGGATCATCCAAATTTATATACAAAATTTTTTTGAGACTTACATTTTAAATAAATCATTGATTAGAAGTTTAAATATGGTGGATTTACCGCTTCTTCTAATCCCTTGAATCACTTCTATTTGACCCAGTTCGATTCTATTTGCAATTTCATCTACTATCTCTCTGTGATATAGATTTTTATATTCTGATTTCCAATGTTTATTTTGAGAAATTAATAATTTTTCCATATTATAACCTTATTTCTTATTATACTATGAACTTTAGCATATTTTAAGAAACAATCGGAGTATAAAATTATTAACTTTTTCAACCCCTGACCCCTTTGATTTTCCTTTGATTTTAAAAAGTAAAGTCCTAACTCTCTTATATGTTTTCCAATTCTTTTTGAAGCATAACTTTTATCAATGACTGATATGGAATATCTAAAGTATTTGCTTTTACTTTAATCTTCTCTAACATATCAGCCGGCAGTCTTAAAGATATTGTTTTTGTGCTTTTTTTCAAATTTGGAAAATTTACTTTTTGAGCTTTGCTCCAATCTATAAATTTTGTAGAATCATTCTGCTCCCAAAATTCTCTTTCTTCTTTTTCAGTATTAAATGTCGGTATTTTTTTGATATTTTTCATAAATAGCCCTTTCTTTTTTATTCATTACCCTTGCACTTATTATGCCAAAACACACATCAACTCTAACATCTCCTTTTTTCTTCCCTTTCTATTCTTCGTCTTCTCCTCTTCCCCTCAACCCTTTTTTATATCATTGAAATCAGCATTCAACAATCCCAGTCCTGACCCCTTTAACTTTGAAAATAATAGAGGTTCAACATTTTACTTCTCTAAAACCTCTTCAAAAACTCTCAAATGCTCTTTTGCTGCTTTTTCCCAAGTAAAAAGTTTTGCCCTTTTTAAACCTTTTTCTATCATCTGCTTTTGTAAATTTTCATCATTTAAAACCATTTCTATTTTATTTTTTATATCTTCTACATCATAAGGATTACAATAAATAACTGCATCACCACCAACTTCCGATAAAGAAGAAACATTTGAAACAATAACAGGAGTACCACAAGCCATTGCTTCTAACGGAGGCAAACCAAATCCTTCGTAAAAAGAAGGAAAAAGTAAAAGTTTTGATTCATTATAAATTTTTGCTAACTCATCGTTATTGATATTTTGCTTAAACTCAATATTTTTGTTTTTATATGCTTTTTCTAAAAGCTTTTTATTATCATCGTTTATATTAAAATTATTTGAAAAATTACCTACAATTATTAATTTTAAATTTTTATTGTTCAATAATTCATAAGCTTTTATAACTCCACTAAAATTTTTTCTTTCATTTAAACTTCCAACATATAAAATCTGATTTTTTTTCTTTATGTTTTTCAACTTCTTAAATTTTTTATCAATACCAAGATTGATAACTTCTATTTTATTTTTAGTTTTTGGGTAATACTTAATAATTTCACTTTTTGAAAATTCAGATACTGTGATAATTTTATCCGCTCTTTTTATATTTATAGGAATTAAAAATTTATAATACCATCTAAAAAACTTTGAAAAACTATTTGGATGAGTTAAAAAAGCCACATCATGAATAGTAATTACCAACTTTTTATTTTTCGATACAAATATAGGTGCAATATTTGCCGGACAAAAAAGAATATCGCCTTTTTTGAAAGGTAAAATTAAATGAGTCCACAGATGAAGTAAATATTTATTAGTAAACTTTGGTTTTACTTCCTTTAGTTTTATTAAATATCCTAACTTATCCAAAATATTTTTAGTATAGTTTTCAACTCCTGTATGTATTTTATGAAGTAAAACTCTTGAGTCAAATATTATTTTCATAATTACTATAACTTAGAAAAAGAACTTAAATATAATTTTTCTTGATATTCCCAGGTAAAATATTTTTGCACTTTTTCAATCTTTTCTTTTGCTTTTTCTACATCAATAGAATTTACAATTTTATTAATATTATTCGCAATTTCTTTTTCATTATCAAAAGCAATAAACTCACCTATATTATATTTTTTAAGAATATTAACAACAGTTACTAAATCTTTATTAGCTATAATTGGAACTTTAGCCGATACAAATTCAAACATTTTATTAGGTGTGCAATATTTAGTATTCAAATCTATTGCAGGATACGGTATTATGCCAAAATCCGCACCTGCAGTATAGTTCAAGAGTTCTTTTTGTGGAACTCTTTGCATAAAGAAAACTTTTTTATTTAAAACACCTTTATAAATAGCTAACTGTTTTAACTTATTCTCCAAAAATGAATATCCAAGCATTACTAAAACAATATTTTCATCTAAATATTTGGCTGATTTTACTAAAATTTCTAAATTTCTATCCTCTAAAAATCCTCCTTGATATAATATTATTTTTATTTTTTTTGGTATTTGCAGTATTTGATGTAAATCTTTTTTTAAAATTTCTCGTTTTTCTATTGAATTGTAAATTACAGTTATTTTATCAATTCCATATTTTTCTTTAAATAAATTAGCAATATCATCATTAACTGTAAACATTAAATCAACATCATATATATACTTTTTTTCCAATTGATCAAAAAATTTTTTTCTTTTTCCTTGTAGTGCAATTTGACCTAAAAAAAACTCATGTGCGTCATAAACCAACTTAGCATTATATTTTTTTGCTGCAAAATGTGCAATCGGTAAAGCCGGCAAATCGTGAGCGACATAAATATCATATTGTTTTTCTATCGATTTTTGTATTAATTCTTCTTCATAATCAATGAAATCTGTTTTAAAAATATCGAAATATTTCATTTTTAAAAAAATATATAATTTTTGAGGCAATATCTTTCTTATAAATTTTTTAGTAGAAGATAAACTATTTTTTATATTAACTTTTGGATTTATAGGATCATATTTAATACCTAAACCGTCAAAATCGCTGTTTATTTCCCCAAAAGGATAAACAATAGTAACATCATACCCATTTTGAACTAAACATTTTGCTTGAAGCAATATACGTCTATCAATATAAGGAGCATCATGCGTAATCATACAAACTTTCTTCATTTGTCTATAAATCTCCTATGCCAAAGCTCTAAATTAATCACTCCCCAGAGCGAACGGCTAAATTTACTACTACCATCCACCAATTTTAATAGTTCTTTTTTTTCATATATGCCTCTTTCTAAAGTTTTTTTATCAGAGAGTAAATCTTTTACCCAAGTATTTAAAGTTGTTTTAAACCAAAAATTTGTTGGAGTCGGAAACCCTTTTTTATCTTTCCTTTCTAAAATAAAATCTGGAACAATATTTTTAAAAATTTTCTTTGGAAGATACTTTGTAATACCATTTTTAAACTTTATATGAGATGGTATCGTTGCAACAAATTCAACAATTCTATAATCAAGCAAGGGAACCCTAGATTCCAAAGCGTTTGCCATACTTGTCCTATCTTCAACGTGTAATAAAGATGGAAGAAATGTTTTTATATCATAATAACTCATCTTATTTATAATTGAAGTATTATATTTTGAAAATATATTATTAAATTTGTCAAAAATGCCATAATCTTTTTCTAAAAAATCTTTTGAAAAAATATTTTGATTTGAAGCAAATCGATTAACTAATCTAAAGTACCTTCTTGCTTCATCTTCAAAAAGACCTTTTTCAAAAAAACTTTGAATCATAGGCTCATATCCTTTTAATTGATATAAATTTGGCGTAATACTATTTAAAATATTTTGATAATATTCACCACTCTCTTGAATATTTCTTTTAAGCATTTTTTCATAATAAGCTATTAAATATCTAGTATATCCTAAAAAAACCTCATCCCCCCCTTGTCCTCCTAAAATAACTTTAACCTTTTTTCTGGCAAATTTAGCAACTTGATATTGAGAAAACACACCCGGACCAGCTTCAGGCTCATCCATATAATATATAATGTCTTCTATGCTATCCAGAAAATCAGTATATTTTATAACTATTTCATTATAAACACTATTTATATTCTTAGCCACTTCTTTAGCATATCTTGTTTCATCATAATCTTCACCTTCTTCAAACTTCCCAGTAAAAGTTTCAAGCCTTGTTGCTTCGCCTAACCTTAAAGCATTAAGTGTCGCTACAGCAGAAGAATCAATCCCCCCACTCAAATGACTTCCTAAAGGAACATCTGCTCGAAGCCTTAAAGCAATAGAATCTTCTATAAGATATTTTAATTTATCTATATAATATTCTTCCTCAAACTCTTCGTATTCTTGACTATAGTCTATATCCCAATACTCTTTTATCAAAAATTTCATATTTTTTTCATTTAAAATAAAATAATGTGCAGGTTTTAATCTATAAATATTTTCAAATAAAGTGTTGTCATCTAAATAATATTGGAAAGTTAAATATTCATGCAAACCTTGATTATTTAATTTGGCTTCTACAATTCCTGATGCTAAAATTGCTTTAATCTCAGAAGCAAATATAAAATTTTCATTATCATAAAAATAATATAACGGTTTTTCTCCAAGCCTATCTCTAGCACCAAAAAGTATCTTTTTTCTTTTATCATATATTACAAAAGCAAACATACCATTTAATTTTTCAAGACAACCCTCACCCCATTGAATATAGGAATATAATAACACTTCAGTATCAGAATATGTTTTTATAGGATAGCCTAATGATATTAATTCTCTTCTAAGCTCTAAAAAATTATAAATAGCTCCGTTAAAAGTTATAACATAATTTTTATCTTGACTAACCATTGGCTGTTGTCCATGCTCTGGGTCGATAATAGAGAGTCTTTTATGAGCTAAAGCTAAAGTGTTATCATCATTATAATAATAACCTTCACCATCAGGACCTCTATGGGCAATAGTATCTGCCATTTTAACAATTATATTTCTATCAATTTTTCTTTTACTTTTCCAACCTACAATTCCACACATTTTATTACTCCTTACCAATTATTCTTATAGCTCTCATTAATAATCTATTTTGTCCATTATACTTACGAATGATTAATTTTATTTTTGTTGCCCGTTTAAATATGTCAATATTTGTATATTTAGAAAAATTTTTCATATTTTTATCAAAAACTAATTTTTTACTATCAAATATTTTCACTTCAAAAATAGCTGGATTATTGATATTACTTTCCCAAATTAGTTGTATTTTATCTATAAATTTTTCTTTTTTTAAATCTATTTCTATTATATGAGGTAGGTTAATATTTTCTAACGCTGCAACATAATTATTATTCGGATCACCATCAATAGCATTTTTTAACTCATATCCGTCATAATATTTTAAATTAGATTTTATTACAAAATTTTTTAATTCATAATCTAAATTTCTCTCTGGTTCTACTATCGGATTTTTATGAGCCAAATACTCATCTAAATAATATTGCCATCTTTGAGCTACTTGTTTAAGTGTGATATTATTAGTTTTTTTTATCAAATTATTTAGCTGCTGAATATGATATTTGTGATAGTCAATACCTAGATACCATCCTAAATCATTCGTTCTAATTGGAACAATAAATTCTTTCCATTTTTTATCACCTTTTGTAACCATATACGAAGAAAACAAAGGCATAAATTCTAAAAAGTTTCCTTCTCTTATTGATTGTATTTTGATATCAAATTTCCCTTTTGCAACATCTTTGTATTTTATTATTAAATAATATGGTGTTATATCCCACATATCAACAAATTTCCTATCAGGCAAACTCATCCACACAAAAACATTATGACGAGCTCCTCCTTTAACCACCTTTGCTCTTTCTTTATATCCATTTTTTAAATTTCTAACAGTTTTACCATCTTCTTTAAAGGAAGACAACCAATCAAGTCCTGCGATTCTATTGTTTCCTTCAAAATCATTTTCACTTCCTACATCAAGACAGGTTTTTGTATGACTTACACTGCTAACTAAACATATTTCATCAATTAAAGGAGATTTTTCTCCACTTATCCAGTCAAATTGAAAAAGTAACTCTTTTTTTGGGTTTTGGTCATATTTACTCCAATACCCTGCATCAAATTTGCTTATATATTTTTCAAGTGATTTAAGTCCTTTTTTGGCAGTTATATCTATATCCTTACTATTAAATATTTTTAAATTGTCAAGTAATACATTTTCACTGATTAAGTGAGCATTGAGTATATGGGTTTTATTTGGCACTTCTTCAAACCAAATATTTCCAGATTTATCAAAGGATGAAACACCACCTTTAGTTATATCATATTTATATGCATTAGCTCCTTTGATAGCATAATTATAAAGACCATTTTTAATAAATGCTTTTATAACATAAGCCTGAGCAAATGCTGAACGCCATGGCGCAGTTTGAACCATATCGTTATATGAATTATTAAAATCAAAAGACCAAGTTAAGGCATCTTTATATTTATGTGCATTATTTTTAAGCCAATTAAGTGCATTTTCTTTTGTAATTTTATTCTTTTCTCCTATTGTAACCCAATCATATTGACTATAGTTTTGCAAATTTTTCTTTAAATATTCTTCAGTTTTAAACATATGTTTATATAATTTAAATAATACACCTTCTGCTTGTAGACTTATTATATATGGAGATAATGATTCGCAACTTATAGGCGATTTAAAATCATATACACCACTAATTCTTTTCGTTTCATTTGTTGCAAAATGCTGAGCAACTACTCCGTCTTTCGTTAATGAAAATATTGGGACAACTGGCGTTTGTTTAGGTAAAATAAATTTTTTAGTCTTAATAGTTTTGTTAGTTTTATAATCAACAGTATTTATATATTGTTTCGCTACTTTTTGCCATTTATAAATTTGAATATCTTTTGTTATCTCATACAGTTTTTTGAGATATAGATAATGTTTATTTGCATACGATAATCCTGTGTAATAGCCCATATTTGACTTGTCTATTTTTACTATTAGAGATTTTAATTTTTTATCACCTTTCATTAAAAATATGCCGTTATCTACATCTTTAAATTTTATCTTTGGCATAATTGTTCTTTTTTGCAAAACAAGATTTCCTTTTATATCATCCTTAAAATCTATTTTTAGATAATAAAATTCATCATCTGTTTTTGGAAATTTTATATTTATAAAAGTATATGGAGAAGTCAGTTTTTTAGCCTCAAAGCTCTCTTTAAAGTTAGCTGGAAGTGATGATTTTATTTTTCTTAGTGTTATATTGTTTTCTTTATATTCGCTTTTCCAATCAATTCCACTAAGATATATAGATTTATTACTTTCAAAATCATCATTATCCCCAATATCTTCAACTTTTAAGATATTTAAGTTTTTATCCAATATACTTATCTTATCTATACTTAACTCTTCCGTTTTAAATCCATAAGGATTGGTGATTCTAAATAGCTGTTTGTATTTTGGATTGAGATCATACTTTAGCCAACTGCCTGTATCATATTGAGGTAGCCATCTTTTTAAAGTTTCAAAACCTTTATCAAAATATTTTTTATATATCCGTTCATTTGTGACTTGATAAAGCATATGAAGCGCTATTAGACTTCTTAAATGAGCATTGAGTATATGAGTAGGATTTTTTTTAAGTGGTATCTCTTCAAACCAAATATCATTTTGATTTTGATACATAAGACCACCAGCTTTTAATGGTGTTATTAAAGGATTAGCTACTTTTTTTGCTAACTCAAGATATTTTTTATCGTTAGTTTTTTTATATGCTGTTAAAAAAACTTCTATACCTATTGCTTGTGCAAAAGAGCTATACCAAGGGGCTTTTATGTAAACATTATTGTAAGTATTATCAAAATTATATATCCATACTGCACTACTATCATTTAAATAAGTTAGTTTATCTTCTAACACTTTTACCAAATGAAAAAAAAATTTATCATTTGGTTTAACTTTTTTGGGATAAAAACTTTCTTTATCCGCATATTGTAGCGCATAAAGTCCTGTCCATGCCGGATGAAAAACTACACCAACATTTTTTACATCAAGATAAGGCACTCCGTTTTTAATAATAAACTTAGCATTGTTTACATCTGTTTGAGTTTTTATAGTTGATAATATACTTCCTTCATTATAACCTATATCTTCTTCAGCAAAAATTGATATATTTATAAGCAATAAAAATGGAAATATTAAAATAAATTTTTTCATTAATATACTCCTAATTGTTTTAGCAATAATCTTTTTTGACCATGAAAATCTTTAAATATAAACTTAATTTTTCTAATATTTTTAATAGGATTTTTTAGAATAAATTCGTTTTCTCCGTTTGTAAATTTTACTTCTAATATTTTTTTTATATTATCATTTATAATAATTATTATTTTTTTTGCATAGTCTTTATCTGAATACCATTTGAAATAAATTCTATATATCTTTATAGGCTTTTCGAATATATATGTAATGCTTTGTTCGTTAGATTGACTTTTTCCTGCAGTATAGTATTTATTTATAAAATCAAGTAAATGTTTTTCATTGTATGGCTCATCAAATAAGCCTTTTGAAGATATTTTTTTTGCCAATTTTAATAAGTTGTATTCATAATTATTTAAAGAATAAAACTTAATTTGTTTTAAATTGCTAAAAAATTTTTTAGACAAATATAAAATTCTACTTGATAAAACCTGTTTATTATTAGTTTTTTTTGCTATAAAATTTTCAGCATTCTTTATATTTAATAAAATATCCCACAATGAACATTTATAATATGCTCCTGCGCTTGGAACAAAAAGATATCTTTCTTTGTTAGTAAAAACATTCACCATTACATCATTCGCACCACTTTTTGCAAAAAGTCCTAACATTTGCACTTTTTTAAAACCAAGTTCTTTTGCCTTTCGTGCCAATAAATAACCTCGTTGAGCACAAGAGCCGTTTGGATACATTATTAGTTTTTGAAATTCAAGATTATATCTTCCTCCTAACAAACCTTTCCCAACATTAGGATAAAGAGTAGAAAGATATTGATTGTATCTAATTAAATTCTGCAATTTATAATTTTCTTTTGCATATGAATTTATAATATTAAACCAAAATACCACAATAAATAAAATAAGTCGACATTTATTGAATTTTTTCATATAATTCCTTTCATCATCCCAATAAATTTTCCCTCTTCAACACTCCAAGATATTTTGCTTCTTACTTTTAATATATTCTTTTTATAATTATTATTCTGCTTAAAATATGTATCTATCATATCTGCTATATCTTTTTCATTTTCAATTTTTTTGGTAAATCCAATATCATTTTCCTTTATAAATTTATTAAGTTCAGGTGAATCATTTGCTATTATAGGAAGTCCCGCTTGAATAAACTCAAAAAGTTTATTTGGTGTGCAGTAATAACTATTTAAATCTACATGTGGATAAGGTATTATCCCTACATCAGCAGAAGCAGAATACTCTAAAAGCACAGCTTGACTAACAGCAGGAAAGAAAAACACCTTTTTATTTAATATTTTATCATCTTTTGCAATTTGTTTTAATTTTTTTTCATAATCTCCAAATCCCATCATAACTATGACAACATCACTGTTTTTAATGAATTTAGCAGATTTTACTAAAAGTTCCAAATTTCTATTTGGCGAATATCCACCTTGAAATAAAACTATTTTTTGATTTTCCTTAATAGGCAATTTTTCTCTAAAATAATTATATTTTTTATTAATATCAAAACTCTTCGGCGCATCAAGCGCATTTAAAATAACTTTTGGCTTTGTTATGTGATATCTTTTCGCCATCTCTTCAGCTATACTTTCATTAACCGTTATGACTAAATCAGGGTATTTTATAAACCCTGCTTCCACTTTGCTATAAAATTTTCTTTTTTCTTTTTCAAATATCGCTTGTTCCGGATAAAGTTCATGAGCATCATAAATTAGAGGAATATTTTTTATTTTTGAAACATAAACACCCGCAGGAAGCAAAGGCAAATCACAACACATAATATAATCGGCATCTTCTTCCAATGCACTATGAAGATAGTAATAATGCAACCAATAAAATTCTTCAAGATTTATATTTGTTTCATCTCTCCAATCATCTGGTTTTAGCACATATTTTTTTGATTTATTAGGATCAATTCTTTTTACTTTTAACTTATCTGTTATAAAATCATCTTTTTCTTTAAATGCTGCTATAATAGTACATTTAATATTAAAATGTTTTATCAAACTTTGACACATTTGTACAGTTCGTCTATCTACTTTAACATCAGGAGTAATGACCACAAGATGCTTTGAATGCAAACTCTTTACTTGTTTTTTTGTTTTACTAAATTTAAAAAAAGTTTTAAAAGGATTTTTAAGTTTATAAATTAAATTTTCTAAAGTGTTTGATACAGTATAAACACCTTGTTTTGTATGATATAGTTCTTTTTTTATATCTGCTAACTCATTCTTGATCTGATTTATCTCATTCTCATGAACCTCTGTCTGTTTGGCTAACTCATTCTTGATCTGATTTATCTCATTCTCATGAACCTCTGTCTGTTTGGCTAACTCATTCTTGATCTGATTTATCTCATTCTCATGAACCTCTGTCTGTTTGGCTAACTCATTCTTGATCT
>Ga0256838_1000362_pt1 | contig 28926 bp, 24 predicted proteins | sample 4571419metaG_FD_185978 | JGI IMG/M metagenome (GOLD analysis project Ga0256838, IMG submission 185978) | Hydrothermal vent microbial communities from Guaymas Basin, Mexico - 4571-419 | ecosystem: Environmental > Aquatic > Marine > Hydrothermal vents | place: Mexico: Guaymas Basin | collected... | reverse complement strand
TACCCTATCACCCTTTGATAATAGATAGGCCTCCTTTGATTGTCAGGATATCCATAAGATTGTAGAGATTGTCAATCATAAATCGCGTATATATACCTACTATGTTTTTAGCAGTATTTAGGATATTATTTTCAGAATAGTTTTTCAAGATGTTTTTTATTTGAGTAAGGAGTAATTCCGCCTGATAACCTGAAGAACTGATAGATACGAATGTGTCTAGTATAAGAGGGTATTTGCCTTCTTTATCAAGCTGTTGATATATAGATGTTATTTCTCGTATTTCCCAGCTATAGAGTTTGTCAAATGCCAGCTTTTCTGTCTGTAGTTCTTGTGCTATTGTGTTTGTGCTTGTGGGAGCCCTAAGTAGTATCCCCTGGGCAATATTGAGATTGTTGTTAAGGAAATCTGCTATACCTTTACTCTGTGCTGTGAGGTAGAAGATATAATAAGTGTCTCCATTTTGGTCGGATAGAACTTTTTTGTACCTTTCATAATTATTGGTTAGACGGTTAATGAGAATGCTACCAATGGTATTGTTGTTTAGATTGTATTTTTTTAGTAGACTGTTTGCAATCTTGTTCATTTCTGCAAGAGCCTGTGTAGAAGTTGGGTCTTCGGGTAAATTTATCCCTAATGTTTGCTGAATACTTTGCCATGTGTTGTTACATCTGTTTATTATGTCTTCTCTTGTTAAGGTTATGCTGCCACTAACACTGTATTCCATTTGTTTCAGTGTTGATAATACTTCTATACCTACACGGGCATATTCTGATGAGTAAAGCATAAACATCATTGTGCTTTTGTCTATGTTGTTTAGCGTTACATCATCAGATTTGTTGTTCAGTATATCGTCGGCGTTTTTATACATGTTTGTGGTTATATTTTTTAGATTGTAAACAGCCATGTAAGTTGTTCCTATATCCATCACGATAGAAGATTTTTTCTTATCTGTAATGGTCAATAAGCCTTTAAGGTCATTGTATGCAGATTCCCACGCCTTGGATTTATCTCTGATAAATTCTACCTTGGCCTTCGTAGAGGTTTTCTCTTCAATCTGTTGCCAGTCTACGAGGGTATATGCTCCCGCTTTTGCCCTTACAAGAGCATCAATACCCGATATAGAAGAGTTACCCATATCTATAGTGCCACTAACACCTTTACCGTTTTCTATGAGTTTGTTAAACATGCTGATATATCCCATAGACATGGCATAGAGGCGATCTTCAAGCGTTGAAGATGCATTGTTCATAATCTGACCTGCTTGCTTTTCATCAATGTTGCCTATGGTTTTCCACTGCGGTGTTTGTTTCAGTATACCAAGTGTATCTGAGGCGTACCCTCTGCCCCATATATACAGGGGTTCTGTGGCTTTCAGATTATCAATAAATGCCTTGTTGTTTTCATATATATTGGCAATATTTTCTGTATGGGTCTTAATAGATGTTAGTGCATTGTATGCTGAAGAGTTTGGTTGATGTTGTGATTGTTGTGTTTTGCGACCAGATGGTAAAAATACCCAAACAACACCAACGATAAGAGAAAGCGATACTAATATAATTATTAGTTTTTTTCCACTGCTTTTCATGTATCTCTACTCCTCTCTATATGCTACTTCACCATTTACAATAGTGAATTTCACTTTGTTATATGGGTCAAGTATGCTACTTGTTGTGACGATAATATCAGCATCTTTGCCCTCTTTAAGGGAGCCTGTTCTATGGTCTATCCCCAATATCTTGGCAGCATTAATGGTGATTGCCTTGATGGCTTCCTCTTCAGGGAGACCAGCTGCAACAGAATAGATTGCCATTGTGGGAAGATGCTGAATGGGGATAACGGGATGATCTGTCATCAATGCAAAAAGTATGCCCCTTTTGGCAATTTCCCTTGGTGTTTCAAATGATGCATTGACAACTTCGGGTTTAAATCTATCTGTCATATATGGTCCCAGTATTACACCGATGACAACACCATCTTCATAGGCCTTTTTGATGTAGTCGGCAATGATATGTCCGTCCATAACATGATCAAGGGTAATTTTGATATTAAATTCCCTGGCTATGCGAATGGCACGGGATATGTCATCGGCCCTGTGGGAATGTACTTTCAGGGGGATTTCTCTTTTTAGAACAGGAATCAGTGCCTCCCACTTACCATTCCATTCAGGCATCTTGGAAGGATCATCCCCTGCGGCTTCTTTTTTCTTCATATATTCCAGTGTTTTCTGGAATGCTTCCCTCATGAGATACGCTTCTGCCATTCTTGTGTATGGCATGGTATTTCTTGGTCTGTACACCATCTTGGGGTTTTCACCAAAAGCAGCTTTCATAGCTACAGGATCTTTTACAATCATGTCATCTACGACATCCCTTTTTAGTGTTTTTAGTGCCACAAATGTTCCACCTATAACATTTGCAGATCCAGGACCTGTTGCGACTGTTGTAATACCTGCTTTTCTTGCATCGTCAAAGCACATCTCTCTGGGGTTAATACCGTCTACACCACGCATTTGTGGGGTAATAGGATCGGACATTTCATTGACATCGTCACCTCTATCTCCTATAACCTCTTCATAGATTCCTATGTGATCATGTGCATCAATGATACCGGGCCATGCGTGGAGTCCATTGGCATTAATAGTAAACTCGGCATCCTCAATAATATTTTCTTTCATCATGGCAATTTTGCCATCTTTAATGAGAATGTCACCTTTAAAATCTTCTCCCTCAACAGGGTGAATCATTGCTCCTTTGATTAGTATCGTTTTCATAAAAACACCTCCCTATAGTATGGATATTTTTGTTATTATCTCACTGTAGTCTTTTAAAGTGTCAAATATGCTTTCTTCCGTGCATTCTGCATCAGAGGAGTTCCACTTATATATATTCTTATATCCTGCCAATACCATAGACTTGAGAGAAGGGGCATTTGATGATATGCCTATTGTTCTAATAAACACACCTGGTGGTGGAATATAGGAAAAAGCCAGTGGTGATGGAGGTATAAATGTCATTGATGATGAAACAAGAATACTGTCAAAGATGTGTAAAAATCCACTAATGGATAGAAGTTCTCTAATATATTTTTCAGCCTCACAGTCCATACCTACATATGCACCAATAACAATATTTTTTTCTCTTTTTAGCTTTTCAAGGGCAGATAAGAAGGCGTAATCTATTATTGGTGGGTGTTCAAGAAGTGTTTCAAACCATAGGGGATAGAGGGTGTGTATCTCGCTGGAAGGTATGTCTAAGAAGGCTAATACAGCTGTGAGCTGATACTCTGGCGAAGGAACCTTAAAGTGTCTTTTATATCGTCTGATAACTTCATGCAGATAGTTTATAGCCTTTTCTGCTCTGTTGGTATTTATACCATATATTCTTGATAAAATTCGGCTTCTTTCAAGTTTTCTTAGCTGACGAGTTTCTTCTTTGTCATGCCAAACGGTACCGAGTAAGTCTACAAGTAGGAAGGTATCAAAGCCCAATCTGGTCAGCCACCCCTTGCATGGCTTTGAGGGTTATATCTACAAAGGTTTCAAGATCTACTCCAAAGCTTTCACATGTTTTGATTAAGTCGCGGTTGGCTCCTGCGGCAAATCGTTTTTCTTTGAAGCGTTTCATAACGCTTTCTGTTTTAAGGTCTTTAATTTTCTTACTTGGTAGCACAAGTGTAGAAGCCACAATGAGGCCTGTTAAGGGATCAACAGCTCTTAACACTTGGCCCATAAGACTCTTGGGTTCAACACCATGGGCATCATTGTGCGTGTATATGGCCCAATATATTTCTTCATCGTCTATGCCAAGCTCATCTCTAACGATTTCAGCTCCCCTAATGGAGTGGATGTTGATATCGTCGGTTTCTCCGAGGTCTATGTCGTGAAGGAGACCTGCTATTTCCCATCTATCTGGGTCTTTGCCGAAATACTCTGCCCAAGCTCTCATGGCTGCTGCCGTGGCAATCATGTGTTTAACAAGATTTTTCTTGGGAACTCGTTTTTTTACTTCCTTAAGTGCTTCATCGTATGAAAGCATATTTATCACCTCTTCCACATTTTATCATTTTTGTGATACCCTATATATCCTGAAGCAAAAATCTCAGGCTTTGCTACAATTATACTGACCGATACGAGTTGAGAGGTGATAATGGTGGGAAATACATCGCTTCGTAGAAAGATTTGGGAGACCTTTATTGGGTACCTTTTCCTTTCCCCAGTTATTATTATTAAAACTTTATTTACCTTTGCTCCGTTTATCTTTGTTATATACATGAGTTTTTTCGCATTTGATTCTGTACACATGACACAGCCCAGTACATGGAAACCTGTTGGGCTGAGAAATTATGTGTACTTTCTTGTACCAGCCTCATCAAGGGTTGAGACAGGCCAGTTAAATGTCACTGCCACATGGGAGGGTAAAACCATTACCGTTAACGGAAAGATCGGTAGTAAGGATGTTGTCGGTACACTAACTTCATCTGTGCCTGCTGGTGAGAAGATAACCCTTACTTTTACTGGTTCTGTTTCTTCTGATCCCCAAAACTTTGGCACGATGAGTGTTTTTATCAGATCAAACAACGACAATCTACCAGATACAAATATTTCAGGAACCTTGAATGTTGGTAAGAGAGAATATATATTAAATAATAGCAGCATTGAAGATAATTATATTGCACTTGCCGGCAAATATGGAGAAGATATAGGATTTGACCTTGCCGGTGTTGTAAATGCCGATAGGCCGGCTATAGGTGGTGTTCATGTTAGCTCTGGAGCAGAGCTGTTTTATAAATCACTGTGGTTTACTGTGAAATATGTGCTTTTTGAAGTTCCTATACTGCTTATTGTGGCTTTGTTTGTGGCCATATTGCTGTGGGGTAAATTAAAATACCTTGACCTCTACAGAACGGGTATTTTCTTCTCATATGTGACCCCTGCTGTTGCTACGGCTATGATGTGGAAGGCTATGTTCTACAAAGATGGTTTCTTTAACCATGTGCTCCAGTCCATGCATCTGCCTGTACCGGGTATTGAGACGGCAGCGGGTCATGTTACCATGGCATGGTATCAAGTGATGCCATGGGCATTCTGGACACTAATTATTTACAGTGTGTGGAAAGGGCTTGGTTTCAATTCTCTTGTGTTCTTGGCAGGTCTCATCAATATACCTGAAGAACTTATGGAAGCAGCCCGTGTAGATGGTGCCAATGAGTGGCAGGTATTTAAGAGTATTGTGCTACCGCTTTTGTCCCCAACGATTTTCTTCCTAACAATGATTAATCTTATTGGTGCTTTTAAGATATTCTCACCTATATTGGTGTTAACCGGTGGTGGTCCTAACAATGAAACAACGTCTATGGTTTATCTTGTGTACCAGCTGGGTTTCCAAGATTTTGACTTCGGTAAGGCTGCTTCAGTTTCGGTTGTTCTATTTGTTATAATCTTCGCCGTATCGCTCCTTCAGAAATACCTTGGCGATAAAATTGTCTTCTACGCAGGAGAAAAGAGGTGATTGGCTGTGAAAGGTACATTCAAGTGGTTAAGATATCTTCTCCTAACGATAGTGCTCGTAATAAGTCTGTTTCCATTTTATTGGCTTGTTATGGTATCATTTCAGGCCAATCCTGAGGAAGAACTTAAGCTGATTCCCGATACAGGTGTTTATGTAGTGGAGACATATGATGAGAATGGTAACCTTCTGCACCGTTTTAGTTATCCCAAAGAAAAGCTATCTGAAATACCAGATTATTTCAAGAATAATGATGGTAAAGTTGTTTATGTAAAGCGTGATGATGATGGTAATGTGAAGCTTGTTAAGGCTTATCCTTCTTGGGATAAAGTGCCTGCTCGTTTCAAAGATGAGGCAGTTCTTGTAAGGGTAAAGAAAGAGTCTGTATATCTTGGTAACTACAAAGATGCATGGAGCCAAGTGAAGAAGTGTTATACTGACCCCAGAGAACTGAAATCTTTAGAACCTTTGCTTCATAAGACATGGATGGATAGAGCCTTTAATGGGCTTTACAATGTAACGGTAAAGGCTATCAATGCTGTGTTTGGCACACATATCAATCCCTACTGTATTACATGGGGTAGATACTTTTACAATGCTTTGATACTCGCAATATTCCAGACAGTGGCTGTAGTTCTTGTTTCATTACTTGGAGGATATGCATTTGCCGAGCTTCATTTTCCTGGTAGAGATGTTATCTTTATGCTGCTTGTGGGTACGATGATGATTCCCGGTCAGGTGCTTCTTGTCCCGAATTACACCATTATTAGCAAGCTTGGATGGATGGATTCTTATATGGCGCTAACTATTCCTTGGATTGTTAGCATATTTGGTATATTTCTTATGAGACAGTTTTTCTTATCCCTTCCAAAAGATTATTGGGATGCTGTCAGAGTAGATGGTGGTAATCGTTTCCATTATCTGTTTTTGGTGGCCTTGCCTATGGCCAAATCATTTGTCGCAACAATAGCACTTCAGAGTTTTATTGGTGCATGGAATGCATTCTTGTGGCCATTCATTATGACTAGTCACAATGAATTTATTAGACCTATTGAAGTGGCCCTTGCGACATTTATGGGTGAGCAAACACAGCTTGGACCGCTGGCTGCAGCATCTGTTATAGCCATTGTACCTGTTGTTATCATGTTCTTCTTTGCCCAGAAACAACTTATTGAAGGTGTTATGAAAGGTGGTCTTAAAGGGTAATAATATAGATGGAATTGTTGTATCCTTTAAGTACCACCTAATATAAAAAGGAGGTGTACCGTATGAAGAAATTTATTACTCTTTTGCTGGCAGTAGCCATGGTTCTTACTATGGGTATTGTTGCTCCTACATTTTCTACCCATAAAGCCAATGCTGCCAGTGTAGTAAAGATTGTTCTTCCTACAAAACCTGCGGCAGATGGAAAGTATTACATGGAAGTTAATGGTGAGAAGAAGGTTCTTGATGCACCACCATTTATCTACAATGGTAGAACACTTGTTTCTGCCCGTTGGATTACATCTGCATTTGGTGCAAATGTATCCTGGGATGATAAGACAAGAACTGCCGTATTTGAGATGGATGTTGAAGGTGAGACCATCTCTATCACTGTTCAGGACAAAGGCGATCAGTGGGTGAAGACCGCTCTTGGCGATGCCAAGGTCTTTTCCAACAATGTATTTGTAAAGAATACATTTGTTTCTGATCAGCCCGTTTCTGTTGTTCTTGATGTTCCTGCAATGAACCCCAAGACAATTGGCCGTATCTATATTCCTCTGAGATTTGTATCTGAGACATTTGGTGCTGCTGTTACATGGGATGCTCAGACAAAATCTGTTGTTATAGAGTGGAATAAAGATAGCATTATCAATCCTGTTGAGGTAACATTCTGGCATGCTATGAGGGCCAAGCTCGGTGATGCCCTCAATGAACTCATTGATGAGTTCAATATTACACATCCATATATTCTTATTAAGCCTATTGCACAGCCAAACTATGGAACACTGTCTCAGAAACTTCTTGCAGCTATTTCCGACGGCAAGCCACCTGTTATGGCACAGGCATATGAAAACTGGGTAGACCAGTATCTTAAGGGCGATATTCTTGAAGAGATGGGGAAATATATAGACGGTAAGGTTTCTGGTGTAGACCCACTGTATAAGGGTGATAGAGAGGATATCTTCCCCATTTTCTGGAAAGATACATATCTGAATGGTAAGCAGTATATGATGCCATTCAACAAGTCTCTAAGGGTTCTCTATGTTAATGCTGATGAGCTTGAGAAACTTGGTGTAGAGGCTCCAAAGACATGGGAGCAGCTTGCTGATATTTCTAAGCAGGTTACAGAAAAATACAATGGCCAGAAGAAAGGTATTGCCGTTTATGTCGGTGCAGAGCTGTGGTATTCCATGGTGCATGCATTTGGCGGTAAGGTTATGGACGATAGCCTTTCCAAGTCTATGTATCCTAAGTATCCACAGGCCTGGGAGAAGTCATTTGGTTTCTTCAAGGACCTTATTGACCAGGGTTACGCCTACATTGCTCCACCAAACTACGGTGACCAGAAAGAGTTTGGTAAGGGTAATACTATTTTCTATATCGGAACCACAGCAGGTATCACATATGTTGATAAGGCTGTTGGTGGCAAGTTCCACTATGATGTCTATCCACTACCCGGTGGAGCTATGACTGTTGAAGGTACCAACCTTGTTATGTTTAAGGGTTCTGAGATTACACCTGAGCAGCAGAAGGCAGCCTGGACATTTATCAGATGGTTGGCATCTCCAATTCCTCAGGCCAAGTGGTCTATGGCCACAGGTTACTTCCCAGTTAGAAAGTCTTCTTGGGAACTTGATATCTATAAGGAGTATCTCAAAGATAATGCTTGGAGAAATAGATTCCTACCTGTCTTTGAGGGTAAGGTTAAAGATTATCAGCTACTTATTACTCCTGCAAGCAGTGCATGGGGTAAGGCAAGAAGAGATGTTAGTAACCTTGCCTCTCAGGTTCTGAAAGGTGAGATTTCTCCTTCTGATGCTGCACAGACACTCCATAACAAGCTTCAGCAGTATATCCAGGAGGAAAATCAGTAGTTTGTTTATGCGCATTTGACTCAAAGGGGGGGCATTGCTCCCCCTTTTTTCTTTTGGTACAATACAAGGGCTATGAAAAAGTTGTGGACTTACACAGTACTATTAATAGGGGTATTTTTTATTGTCTTAGGCTTTTCTTCTTCCCATTTGTGGTATTCATTGCCACGATCGAAAAATACAGAAGCTTTTGTTGTATATTCTAAAGGTAGACCTCCTTATGATATTGTCATTATTTCTTCTATGTTTGATAGAGCACTTTCATATAGAGCGTATGCTTACAAATTTCAGGATAAGAATGTAGCGCTTGTAGAGTTTAAGCAGCCAATTAAAACGGCCTCAACAGTTGATTACTATGTTCAGCAAATTGCCTCTTTGGGGGCTACTAATACTGTGTACATAGGTCAGGCCTTTGCAGGTGAAATTGCTTCTCATTTAAAGAAATCTATTGTTGTCTCGCCTACTACATTTACTATGACATCTACTGTTGTTGTTGGTACATCTGATTTTGATGGTTCCCGCATGATAGCAAGAGACATGGAAAGAAAAGGTGCTCATGTTGTGTGGACAAAGGCTACCCATGTAACAGTACCATATGCTGATGGCATATGTAGGGCTTTTGGTAGAGAAGCATGTTCTGATCTGTCGGGGCTATTTTTCAAGATTGTTATGGCTATGGTAGGTATGGCTTTTCTGTTCTGGTGGCTGTATATGTCTGTAGGTAGTAAACTTGAACCTTCATATGATGTACCTACTGTTCGCGTATGGCTTTTATTGCTTTTGCCTCTGGCTGGGTTTGTTATACCCTTTGTTTTTAAGTTTTTTAGATTGCCAATTCTTGGTATTGAAGAAATACTGCCTCTTGCAGGTTTTGCCTTGCTTGTGGGAATATTGGCTGGTGGAAAATACCATTTTACCGACTTTGGTATGGGACTCTTATTAGCGCTTATTGTATATGTGGTGTTTATGAAACCTATGTACTATATGGGAATTATTCCTTATATAACTCTCAATAAGCTTGCAGTTATACCTGTTATTGCTCTATTGGTTTCTCCGTATACAGTAGCACTTGAACGATGGAGATATCATTTTAGTAGCACACCATTTGCGGGATTATGGCTTCCTTTTGTATACCTTCTCCTGTGGTTTCCTTTTCTATTATCGGCATTTTTTTATACGAATCTTCCTTTTTATCACATTTTCTTTTACAGCTACAAATTCCTCTGGATATCTATTTTTATAGGGTTTGTATCATTACCATTCTTTAAAAAGCACCCAGATTATGTAGGTCTTATGAATGCCTATCTGTGGGCTATCTATACGGTATTATTACTTGTAGAAATTACTTAGATTAACTGTGAATATATTCTTTGGGTGCCTTGGCGATAGTGGTAAGCAGCTTCTCCATATTTTCTTTCCATGAGATAGATATACGCATATGGCCTGTCATCCATGATGGTTGTGCAAATACTCTAACAAGTATACCGTTTTCTTCTAAGAAATATGAAAGTTTATCTGGTTGTGCAACCCGAAGGAGTAGGAAGTTTGCCTCTGATGGGTATACGACAATATCCATCTCAAGTAGCTTGTCTCTTGTATCGTCCCTTATATTTTCAATTTCCTCCCATACTCTTTCGTAGTCTTCTATATTCATCAGGGCTTCAAGAGCAGCCATCTGAGCTATAGGAGTAATATCTATATCACGGCGTATTTTCCGCAATACCTCAATATTATCTGCATGAGATATTACAGCTCCTATACGAAGCGATGCCAGTCCAAATGTCTGAGAGAACGAACGGAGAATAATAAGGTTAGGATAGTGTTCTATAAGATCGGCTGCACCAATAAATGATGTATCGGCAAAAGATACATATGTTTCGTCAATAATCAATGGCACAGAGTCGGGAATGGTGTCTAAAATATCCCATATTCGCTCTACTGGCAGATATTGACCTGTTGGATTATGAGGATTGGTTAGATATATGCCGTGGGCATCGTAAAGGTCAAAGGCTTCTAAAATTTCTTCAATTTCCAGTGAGTAAATAGGAGATGGTCTTACAGGAATAGGATCTATACCATTTATCTTCATTGTCTGATATGCGTGTCCGTATGTGGGTATTCTGTATACCATGCGAAAGTCTTTATAAGTGAATGTTCTTAGCACGCTGTCAAGGGCTGGACTGGAACCGGGGAATAAGAGAATGTTGTCTGGTTTTACTCCTATTGTATCGGCAAATACTTCTACCAGTCGTGTCATTTCACCATGGGGAAATAAATTGAGTTTGGGATTTTCGGCCCATATCTTAACCACTTCTTCAACCTTTGGGTGAACATAAGGTAGCTCATTCATATGTAGCCTGATCATATTTTCTGTGTGTGGTTTGCTGTGATTTTTAAGAAACGGATCTTCTTGAATCTCGATGATGTGTGGATTAACCCATAACCCTTTACTCATCGTCTTTTACCTCCAGCCTCTTGACTTTGTACCACGGTACATTCCCCCTATTTTTTATTATGTCCCATAAAGCCAGTGGAATAACAATGTACACATAGTGTAAGAATATTGTAGTCCATAAACCTTCTATAATAGCTTTACCTAACGGCATATCCCTTTCTAAGTTTAGGCTGGCTATAGATAAACCGTATATGGCAAGAATGACAGGTACATATGTTACGAGAAATATCCACGATATGTGAGAGAAAATCGTTGAAATAAGCACAGGTAGTACAGCTATAATGATGCCAAAAAATATTAATAGCGATAATGCCATTTTGTCTCCCCATATAACACTACTTATGGATTCTATTATTCCCCCCGCAAACCAGCGTATTTGTTGTTTAATAAAGTCTGACCAAGTGTAGGGGAGCTGAATAATTGTTTGGGGATAGTCTTTAAACCACAATCGTTTATGCATGAGGTAAAGTTTCGTAACGAGAGAAAAGTCATCAACGAGCGTATAAGGGTCCCAGCCTCCTATTGCCCTAATAGCTTTCTTTTTGAAGAAAAAACCATTACCTATTAGAAATGAACGACCGATAAGGCCTCCATGTGTTACAAGTTGAGACCACGCAAACATGTTATCTTGCATATGAGTAAGTATATTTTGATTTCTATTGAGACCTATATAACCTGAAAGTAAAACATCAACGAATGGAGAAGATATGTAAGGTAAATGGCTTTCTATATAGTTCTCAGGCAGTATTGTGTCTGCATCTATAACAAGGGCTATATCTCCAGTCATGTAGTCAAGGGCTTCGTTGAGCGATTGTGGTTTGCGGGGAACTCCTTTTTTCCTGTATACCTTTAGTTTCGGTATTTCTTCCATTAGAGATATGAGCAGTTCATATGTTCCATCAGTAGAGTGATCATCTATCACGATAATCTCTATGTTTTTATGGGTTTGCTTAAGTAGCTTGCGAATGGTTGTTTCAATAACCTCTATTTCGTTGTAAACAGGAATTATGACGCTAACAAGAATGTCTTTGTTGTAGGGTTCAGCCAGTTGTTCCAAACGATAATTTCTATACATATAGTGCAAAAATCCAACCAAGGCCGATACAACAACAATGAGCAAATAAACGACAGTCAGCCCAATTATCGTATTAATAGATGCAATATCCACAATGCTCCCCCTTGTTTATACTGGTTCGTATGAGATATTATGGGCATTTTTAATGCATTCAGGTAAGAAATACCAATTGTTATCGGCTTTTACCTGCTCTATCTTACCATTTTGAATAATATCTCTAATGATAAGGTCTCTAATGGATATACTGCTACTATAGGTTATCCCTCTATCTCTGGCTACTCTAAATCCAATATATCCGCCAGAACCACCGGCACGGTATGAGTTAACAGCTACCTTATACTCTTTGTCTGGTATAAGATCTGCCGATACCCTCTTACCAAAGGGGCTTGACAGGTCTATAGTGTAGTGAAATCCCCTATAGATATCAAAGTTATAGAAGGCCACAAGTGGATTTCTTATTAAAGTGGCCTCATTGTCTTTACACTGGAAATCTTTAAAATATTCTGCTGACTTTTCCAACATATCCAGTATTTCTTTCCCTGTCATAGAGATAACATATAGGAGATTTTCATACGGATATATGCGATAAATGTCTTTGATCTTTATAGGGCCTTTCTCCATTACAAATGGTTCTTTGCCCATGAAAGATTGCACACTGATGTCGGCTCCTGAATACTTTTCCATAATATATAGCAGATACTCCATACCATTACTGTCTTTGGTTGGGGTAAACTCCATATCATCTTCAAGGGTGCCAATTTCTTGGTTCATATATCTTACGGTAAATTTGTGTAGTTCTTCTATGAACTGTGGTGTTTCTGTGATTTGCGATGGCACAAGTTTAATATCAGTAATATCAAATGTGTCTTTATCAATGTTTACCGATACATGCATAAGGCCTTCTGCGTAGGGTGGTGGGGCTACTACCCATGTATTACCTATTTTTTGTGGGGCTTTTCTTTCGTGGGTATGTCCGTGGAATATTAGAGGAAACTCACCTGGGAATGTCTGGAGTATTTCGTAAAGGGCATTTTCAAATGGCAAGTACCTTGTCTGTTTACCTGTCATAGGGTCTTTTTCAAAGCCCATGTGGGCAAGTAATATAACATGGTCAAAGTCTTCTTTCAATGTGGGAAGCCATCTTTTTATTGTCTGCACGGAGTCTTCAAATGTATACGGTTTGATATTGTCAGGATGTTCAAACCATGGCACGGCTGGTGTTGTAATGGCAAGAAATGCTATTTTGACATCACCAACATACACAGGTAGGAATGGTATAAATGCCTCTTTGTCTTTTCTAAGCACATTGGCCGCAAGATATGCAAACTTACTGTGTCTAAATATGCTGTCTACAAATGCATATCCGTAGTTAAAATCATGATTGCCTACTACAACACCATCGTAGCCTAGCATCTCAAAGACAGTCTTCATAGGATGGCTTTCCGGACGGTACATGTATGTTGATATGTGTGATATGGGGCTACCTTGAAACGAATCACCAATGTCTATCAAAGTCGTATATCCGCTGTTTCTTACATCCTCAATGTAGTTTTTTAGACCCCACAGTCCTCTTGGTTTTCTTTCATCGGCAATATAGTCATATGCGTGTATATTACCATGTACATCTGTTGTGGCAAGAATATTAAGGTGCAATGTTATCCCCTCCTGAGTTTCAGAATGGTTAACATTTCAATATGCCATGTTCTAGGGAACATGTCAATAGGTATTATTGTCTCTATCTCGTAGTATTCGGATAGTAGGGTAATATCTCTAAACATCGCCGGTGGATGGCAAGAGATGTAAGCTATCTGCCTGGGCTTGTACTGAATAATCTTTTCTATGATTTCCTCTGAGATACCCGAGCGGGGAGGGTCAAGTACCAGTGTTTCTGTTCCCGGTAGTACATCATCGGCAACCTCTTCGGCCTTGTTAGGGTATACGGTGATAGGAATCTTATTATTTTTACCATTGATTTTCATAGCCCTTGCCGATTCGCGGTTTGCCTCTACACCTATTCTAAAGCCGTGATACTGGGTCAGTGGTAGCAGTAATGCACCAACACCTGCGTAAAGGTCTACGATCTTTTCTGATGGTTCAAGGTGTGTCTTTAATATGTTAATGATATGATTCAGCCCTTCATTGTTGACTTGGAAAAATGCCCTTGGTGGTATAGTAATCTGCAGTCCATCAACTGTCTCCGTCAGACGGGAATGTCCCCATGAGTTCCATATCTTTCCGTGAAGTATTTCCCTGTTGTTTTTGTTAATCATAGTGACAAGTCCTGCCCATTTGCCGCGAGGGGGAAGTTTCTTGATGACAAAGCTTTCAGGTTCATACATAACGATTATCATGAGCACCTTCCCACCGTGTTGTCTCATAACAACGGCTCTTGTTGTCTGGGGAAACTGTTCTACCTCATAGAGTATTTCTGAAAATGCCTTGGGGCCTAAAACACAGTCAAGGGTCGGTACCAGTGTTCGTTTACCTCTTGACCAAAAGCCCAACTTTCCACGGTAAAAGTGCCATGTGATACGATTTCTGTATCTTACAGGCACTGTTGGTCTAATATCCTCTACAGGTACGCCTCCCAAGCCACTACGGGATAACATGTCCTCTATCATATGCTCTTTAATGGACAGCTCGTCTTCATACGATACACTTCTAAAACGGCATCCACCGCATTGTGGAAATACAGGGCAATCTGGTGTTTTTCGCATGGGAGAAGGTTCGTTTATCTCAAGGAGTACACCAAAATTGGTACCTTTTTTACGCTGAACTATCTCATATGTGATCTTATCTCCGGGAAGCACATCGTCATCTATCAGAACAACACCCTCTTCGGGGTCTCTGATAAGCCCATATCCACCGTATACGATTTTTTCTACCTCTGCTATCTTCATAACTAATCCCTCCCATCTTATCTCTTATTCTATAATAAAGGGAAGGGAAAGGTGGACTGGATATGAAGTATGCAAAGTATATTTGGACACTTTTGATAATAGGTCTCATTATTAATGGATTCTTCATGTTTTCTGTTTCTTCTCAGGACAGTGGTATTGTATGGGTTTATCAATCACCTCAGAAATATAGGGATTTATACCTGAGGGAAGCGGCTGTTTGTGGCGATATAGCCATTGTTTCCCCTATGTCTGTTTCGTCTACTGGTGAGTTTTACCCATTTACGCAGGCGATAGATGTGCAAACTGGGAGTGTGGTATGGACTGCCAGCGTAGGTGGGCATGTTATGTGTACCCGTGATGGTATATATCTTCTTGATGATTTTCAGCATGTAGTGAGGTATCTGTCTATATGGGGACATGTGCAGCGGGAAAGGTATGTACCTGTAGCTCGCGGTCGCTTCATGGCAGAAACTAACTATGGTATTGCCGTTTTACAGTCTGATGGTACGGTGCTTCTCATGGGAGCAGGGCTTACAGGAGGTGCTTCTATTACGACATTGTATCCTCCCACTATTGGTTCTATGCTTGTATCTGATGGGCAGATGCTATTTTGGAAAACAATAGTAGATGACCACTATGCCATTGTGGGCTTTGATATTCTTCATGCTAATGTAGTATGGGTAAAGCAGATTAATATCCATAAGTCTTATATGGTGCCATACGATAAATATCTCTTTGTTAGTGGGTTTGAAAAACTCTATGTGATAGACAAGATGAGCGGTAATATTCTACGCTCTTATGATGTGGCATATTATGAACCATATATTGTGGCTTCAGATGGCAAACTGCTTATCCCTCGTAAAGATTGGCTTGATGTGTTTGATAAAGACAATGGACTACTCGTTAGGGTTTATAAAGACAGCGACATGGTGTTTTCTGCCTATTCTATAGCAGGCAGTCGTGTTATCAATGTAGATAGCGATGCCGGTAAGGCCTATGCCTGCACCATAACATCAGATTTGCAGTGCACAGGCCGTAAGGTATGGACTTTTTTAGAGAATATGATTATGGGTGATAAGGTTTATGGTACAGGCTTGAACTTTGTTGTGCCTGTAAAAGATGGTTGGCTTGTGTTTCTGACCTATCGTACTGTACCCACAAGGTATATTAACGGCTATGAGGTTATCTTCTTAGAAGATAAAGGGGTGTCTCCCACGAATGAGTGGGAGACACCCTTTGGTGGTCCTGATGGTAATGGCATGCCATAGATTATGATTTTTTCTTAGCTATAAACTCCGGCACAACTTTACCATCTTCTGTAAGCACAAGCTTGGAGAAATATGCTTTATGTTTGCCTCTACTGTATAACCTTACAGGTTTTGCTGTCTGTCCGTTTTCTAAAAGTTCTTTCATAATGTCATCTGTAATTTTTCCACCGTATGTGTTTTCTTCTACTACAAATGTGCATGTAGGAGGATTTTCAAGGGCACCTATACATGCATATCCCCTGTCAGTCTTGACGACATCTTTGCCACACAGTGGACATTTACCTATAACTTCACCTGATATGGCCGAGTGTTTAGGAATCTCTTTTTCTCCTGTACTTTGTAGTGCAAATTCTGGCACAACTTTACCATCTTCTGTTAGTACAAGGTGGGCCCTATAACTTCTCCGTTTGCCACGACTATATAACCTGACAGGTTTGGAAGTTTTTCCATCTTTTAGTAGCTCACGGGCCATGTCTGGTGTGATTGTTCCGCCATATGTGTTTTTATAGATTTTAAAAGTACATGTTGGTGGGTCTTTTAGCGCATTTTCGCAGAAATATCCTTTAGATTTCACTATGACATTGCCTCCACATAGTGGACATTTACCAACAACGGCATCTCTTTCTGTGGCTTCTGTAAGGTTTTCTCTAATCTTGTCAAAGTCTTTACCTCTAATGGTTTCTATAATATGCCTTGTAAGGTCCACCACCTCGTTTATAAATTCTTCTTTTTTCTTCTTGCCCTCTTCAATAAGCCTTAGTCTATGTTCCCATTCACCAGTCAGTAGCGGTTCTGTCAGTGTTTTTAACCCCACACTTCTTAGGGTATCTATAAGTTCTATACCTTTTCTTGTGGCTTTAAGTGCTTTGCCAACCCTTTCTACATAGCCCCTTTGAATGAGTGTTTCAATGATGGCGGCGCGGGTTGCGGGGGTGCCGAGTCCTTTGCCTTTCATGGCATCTTTCAATTCTTCATCTTCAATGTCTCTACCGGCTGTTTCCATGAGTTTGATAAGTGTTCCGTCGGTATAACGGGCCGGTGGTTTTGTCTCTTTTTCCCTAAGTTCTATATTCCTAACATTCAGTATTTCGCCTTCAGTGACAATTGGAGTGCTTTCCAGCCGTTGCATATACGCCTCATAACTACTGACTTTTTCTCCTTCTTCATCTTCACTGAAAGAACTCTTTATGGAGAAAACATCGTAAGGATATATGCGGAGGTATCCTCTGTTTGTCAGTATGCTCAGAGATGCTTTGAAGGGTTCACCTGCTATATCTATAGCTACATTTTGAGTGGTATACTCTGCTGGTGGATAAAAAGAGGCAAAGAATCTGCGTGATACCAGTTCATACGCTTTTTTCAATGCATCTTTCATGTTGAGATGGGGTTTTTTGCCTGTTGGCACTATTGCATAGTGATCTGAGACTTTACTATCGTCAAACAGCGATGGGCGGTATTTAGCCGATATTCTACTTGTATCAAGTTCCGGAAATACATCGGATAGGGCCTTGGCTATTTTCCCTACCTCTTTTTTCATAGCACTGGGTAAATGGTCAGAATCTGTTCTTGGATATGTGATAAGTCCCATCTCGTATAAGTTTTGCAGGTAAGCAAGCGATGTCTTAGCTGTCCAGCCAAATAGAGCCGATGCCGTTCTTTGGAATGTTGCCAATCTGAATGGTAGAGGTGGTTGTTTTTTTCTCTTAGATGACTTAACCGACTGTGCAATACCTGTATCTGCCGAAGCTACTTTTTCATATATTGTTTCTGCTTTTTTCTTATCCCATATCTTGCCATCGCCACCATCACCAATATGCCATGCACTAAAATAGCCTTTTTTCTCCTCCAGTGTGGCCTTGATTTTCCAATATGGTGTTGGTTTAAAATTTTGTATTTCTTTCTCTCTATCTACAATAATGGCAAGCGTTGGAGTTTGCACTCTACCTATAGAGAAGAGTTCTTTGCCTACAATGGTTATAGCCCTTGTGCTATTGATGCCTACAAGCCAATCTGCCTCACTGCGTGCCTCTGCTGCCTTGCCAAGGTTTTCCATTTCATCTTCTTCTCTGAGGTTTTTCATGGCCTCTTTGATGGCGTCTTTGGTCATAGCCTGTAGCCATAGTCTTTTAACAGGTTGCTTGATACCCAGTGATTTTTTGATGTATCTGAATATCAGTTCACCTTCTCTACCGGCATCCATGGCGTTAATAACAGTGTCTGCCTCTTTAAGGAGTTTTTTTATGGCCGTTATACGCTTTTTAGATGTTCCCTGTATGGGGGTAAGCTGAAACTTTTCTGGCACTATCGGAAGAAACATAAGCTTCCATGCTTTAAACTTTTTATTGTAGGCATCGGGTTCTGCCAGTGTATATAAGTGTCCCTGTGCCCATGTAATAATATAATCGCCTACCTCAAAGTAATCTTTTTCCTTTTTTGGTTTGCCTAATGCTTTGGCAATGGTCTCTGCCACCGATTTTTTTTCTGTTATGATTAGGGTCTTGCCCTTTTTCTTTGGCAAGGAGATCACCTCCTAAATTTACCCCTATTATATACAACATCATGATTTTTCGTATGCAGCGGTATAATTATTATGTAAAAAACATAAAATTTGCTAAGGGGGGACTTGTATGGTTAGTGCTATTGTGTTGGGCCTCATATTCTTGGTGCTTATTATCTTTATTGCCGCGGCTATAGTTATCATCAGACCTTATGAGGTAGGTTTAGTTGAGAGGTTAGGTAAGTTCTATCGTATGCTTTCTCCAGGTATAAATTTTGTCATTCCCATTATAGATAGAGTTATTAAGGTAGATATGAGAGAGCATGTTATAGATGTACCTCCACAAGAGGTCATTTGTAAAGACAATGTTGTTGTCGTAGTAGATGCCGTTGTTTACTATCGTATCATTGATGCCCCTAAGGCCATTTACAATGTTGGTAATTATCTACAGGCTATCATCAAACTGGCCCAGACAAACCTTCGTTCCATTATTGGTGAAATGGAGCTTGACCAAACACTATCTGGTAGAGAGGTTATTAATGCCAAGCTTCGTGAGGAACTGGATAGGGCCACAGATCAGTGGGGTGTTAAGGTGACCCGTGTTGAGATTCAGAAGATTGACCCACCGGCTTCTATCCAAGAGGCCATGGCAAAGCAGATGAAGGCAGAGCGTGAAAAGAGGGCCATGATTCTTGAGGCAGAGGGTATGAAGCAGTCTGCTATTTTGAAGGCTGAGGGGCAGAAGGAGGCTCAGATTCGCAAGGCCGAAGGTGACAAGATTGCCGCGATACTGAGGGCCGAAGGTCAAGCTGAGGCCATACGTAAGATTGTAGAGGCCTTGTCTACGGCTGATGAAAAATATCTCACTATTCAATATCTTGAAAAACTACCGGAGATGGCCAAACCGGGTAATATGCTTATTCCATATGATGTGCAGTCTTTGGCATCTTTGCTTAAGACAATATCCTTTGTGTATAAAGATGGAGGCGATAAATAATGGGGCATTTTCACATTGCCCTTTGGAATGCGTATTTTCTTATTTTGCTTGGTATAGCTATAGTGGTGCTTGATTTGTTTACAGTACTGTTTCTCACACCTATTGGGGTGGCTCTAATTGTGTGGGGCATTTTAGATATCTTTGGTGCCCCTATGATTGTGTCTGGGCTTGTGGCTATTCTTACACTTATTGTTGGATATTACCTCTATGTCAAGTTTGCCCAAACAGTTAAACAGGGGCAAGACTTTGGCTCATTTTCGCTTATTGGCAAAGAAGGTGTTGTGAAAGAGATTTCCGGTGATGGCAGTTTTATTGTTGAAGTAGACTTTGATATGTGGGTTGCCATCCCTGCTAAAGGCTATGAGGGTAGGCAGTGGCATGTTGGAGACAGAGTTGTGGTAGAAGCTATAGATGGGGTAAAATTAATTGTTAAACCCAAAGAACAGTAAAAACTGCGGGAGGGATTGAAGTGGAGGCAGGACTAGTAGGTCTTAAGTATAGTGGTAAGAGCACAATTTTTAAAGCTCTAACAGAACACAAGGTGCAAACCAAAGAAGGCAGTGTTGTCAAAGGTGCTGCTACTGTTATGGATGAAAGACTTTTAAAACTGGCCGAGGTTTTTCATCCTAAGAAGATTACACCGGCAACAATTACATTTGTTGATGTGCCCGGTTTTACACCGGGTATGGATAAGAAGATGTATCACCAGTTTCTCAGTGAGGTTTCTAAGGTTGATCTTCTTATTAATGTTGTAAGGGCGTTTGATGATCCTTATGCTCCCCATCCACTTGGTGATATTGACCCTGTTAGAGATGCCGCAGCCCTTGATGAAGAACTACTGCTAAGGGATATGTCTTATACTGAGACAAGACTGTCTAATCGTAAGCTTGACAAAGATACAAAGGCTATGCTGGAGAAGATTCTGGCCTTTTTGGAGACAGAAAAGCCACTTAGGGCTGGAGAGTTTTCTGAGGATGAATGGGCATTTATACAGAGGGAGGGCTATCTGACAGCTAAACCGGAGATGTATGTACTCAATGTTGAAGATGGATATGACGAGCAATGGGAAGATTCTCTCCGCGCTTATGCTAAGGAGAAAGGGGCTCCAATGCTTGTGCTTAATGCCAAGTTGGAATCTGAAATTGCAGAATTACCAGAAGAAGAAAGACAGGTCTTTATGGAAGAGTTTGGTATTGCAGAGCCTGCTATCATGAGGCTTGCCAAGATGGCCATGGATATGATGGGCTTGTCTTATTTCTTCACTGCCGGTGAAAAAGAGGTTAGGGCATGGACCATACGCAAAGGTGCCACTGCTGTAGAGGCAGCAGGTGCCATTCACACAGATATTGCCAAAGGGTTTATTAGGGCAGAGATTGTCAGATGGGATGACCTTGTAAAAGCCGGTAGCTGGAAAGAGGCCCACAATCAAGGGTTGGTAAGACTTGAGAAGAAGACATATGTTATGCAAGATGGAGATGTGGCATTTTTCAGATTCAATGTGTAGGTGATGCATATGAAGGTAAAAGTTGAGTTTTTCAATATGCTGAGGGATAAATTAAATGGGCTTAGGTATATAGAGATGGAGAATGTTTCTACACTAAGAGAGGTTCTTCAGCGTCTTGATGAGATGTTTCCACATATCAAAGGTGAGATATGGGATGGTCAGAAGGTTAGAGATGACTACATCATAATGATCAATGGTAGGAATATGCTTTTTATTGGTAAAGAAGATGCACCTTTAAAAGATGGTGATGAGATCAGCATATTTCCACCAGCTGCAGGAGGTTGATGTTTGTGGCATTTAGGAAAAAACTGGGTATTAAACACATTTTAGGTATTCTCTTCGGTACGGCTATTGCATCATTTGGTATGGTGGCTTTCTTACTTCCTAGAAATCTGGCTCCAGGTGGAGTTGGTGGTCTTGCACTAGTTACAAAAGCTGTTCTTCCGCTTCCAGATTGGATTGGTGTTGGTATGATTATGCTATTTTATAATGTTTTCTTGCTCATATTGTCATTTATTTTTATTGGACCTACATTTGGTGTTGGTACCATTATAGGTACTGTTGCTTTTTCACTTTTTATTGATTTATTCAATAAATTCGGTTTCCCTCCCCAAGATGTTGTGAAACAGCTAACACAAGATCCTCTTCTTGCAGCAATTTATGGTGGTGCTCTTGTAGGTGTTGGACTAGGTATTGTCTTTAAATATGGTGGCTCCACAGGTGGTACCGATATTATCGGTATGCTTGTCAAACACTTTACAGGGCTTCCTGTGGGGCAAGGCATGCTTATGGCCGATGGCACTGTTGTCACCCTTATGGGGATAGTTTTCAAGAGCTGGCAGGTTGTACTCCTTGCGATTATCTCTATCTATATCACGGCTTTGGCTGTAGATATACTACAAGAAGGTCTTGTGAAAAATAGAAAGTTTCTTATTATTACAGAGAAGCCCGATGAGATAAAGAATGCTATACTCAATAATCTTGGTCGTGGTGTGACAGTGTTTAAGGCAGAGGGTGGCTATACGGGACAACCCAAAGATGTGCTAATGGTCGTTGTCTCCCGTAAAGAGGTTGAAGACCTCAGAGAGCTCATTGCCTCTATAGATAAAAAAGCCTTTTATATTGTTGAAGATGTTGCCATGACGATAGGAGAGGGTTTTATTCCCCATGATGCCATGTAAACAGAGATGGTATTTGCACAGAGCAGGGAGGACATATGTCCTCCCTTTTTCTTTTAATAAATGCTCCTCTGTGTGATATACTCAAATTGAATTTTGTGTGTATGGGGGAAAACATGGGAGGGTATGCAGAAGTCTTAAAAAGACTAAAGCAGTCGTTTGGGGTGACATTTCCATTTTACGAGGGGGATCCGTACAAAGTCCTCATTTCTTGTATCCTTTCTGCTCGCTCTCGCGATGAGAGAACATATCCTACCGCCAATAAGTTATTTGAAAAATATCATGGGCCGTGCCAGCTTGCTGAGGCTAAGCTGGAGGATGTGCAAGATATCTTAAGACATCTAGGATTGTGGCGCGAAAAGTCAAAAAGGGTTATTGATGCTGCAAAGGTCATATGTGAGCTTGGATATGTGCCTGATACATTTGAAGAACTCACCAAAATTCCTGGCATAGGTCGCAAATGTGCCCATATTGTGCTTGCCTATGGCTTTGGTAAAAGGGTTGTAGCCGTTGATACCCATGTTAGGCGGATCTCCAAACGTTTGGGTATTGTGCCTACTGATGCCAAAGACGAAGAGATAGAACAAGCCTGGCTTTCTGTGCTGGGGGACGATGCCAAAGATATTAACCACTACCTTGTGGCACTTGGGAGAAGATTATGCGGACGCACACCTAAGTGCAACGAGTGTCCGCTTAATGATATATGCAAGAAACAGGGTGTATAAAAATCTTTCCTTAGGGGGGATGCACGATGTCCGTGTGGGACAAACTCTTTGGTGGTACCTCTCCCATTGAACTTATGATTCAACACGGTCTCATTGTAGAACAGGCTTCAGATCTACTTCCTGAGCTGTGGCGCAGGTACATTGCCGGTGAAGACTTTTCTGATATTGCCAAAGAAATTTATGACCTTGAATCGCAGGCCGATGCCATTAAACTAGAGATTAGAAAGATTCTTCACAGAGGATTTTTGTATCGCTTTGAAAAACATGACATCATTGAATACATCAGAGTCCAAGATCGCATTGTTGACCTCATAGAAGATACCGCGAAAATAATGGGCCTAAACTATGTAGAGTTGCCAGAAGAGGCATCTAAAAAACTTGAGAATCTTATTGACTGTATTGAAAACATGATGGATATTTTGAAAAAAGCCCTAAAGGAGCTAAGAAATGTTTTAGAGTCTGACTTTGCAAGTAGAGAAGTGGGTAAAGAGAGACAAATTGTAGAAGAAATGGCACAGATTGAAAGTAAAATTGACGAAGCCGTTTATGACTTTGGTAAGTGGCTATATGCCCAGAAAAACTCTATGAACCCTGTGGATATTATGTTTCTTAGAAATCTTGTGCTGACAATTAGTCATATCGCCGATGCCACAGAGAATGTAGCTGACAAGATTAATTCTATGTTAGGCTAAAAAGGAGGGGATGGGGGATGCATTTTCTTCTTGTTCTTGGCTTTGCCATAGGATTTTTGATGGCGGTTGCCATTGGTGCCAATGATGCCGCTAATTCTATGGCAACAGCTGTTGGTGCCAAGGCTATCACGCCAAAACAGGCCATTTTTATCGCTGGTGTGCTTGAGTTTGTTGGTGCCACATTCTTTGGTAAGCAGGTGACAGAGACTATAAGAAAAGGTATTGTTGATCCAGCTAAACTATCAAGTCCTGATATTGTTGTGATTGGTTCTATGGCAGCACTTCTTGGTGCTGCACTGTGGATTTTCTTTGCCACAAAATACGGTCTTCCTGTGTCTACAACTCACTCTATTGTTGGTGGCATGATAGGTTATGGTATTGCCGCAGCAGGGTGGAGCGTTGTCAACTGGAATAAGGTTATTACCGTTACTATGTCTTGGATTCTCTCTCCTATTGTGGGGCTTATATTTGCCTTTATTATGTTCAAACTCCTGTCAGCCCTTATACTTCATAGCGATGACCCTGTAAAGAGCACAAAGATATGGGCACCTGTCTTTATATCTTCAGCCTTTGTCATTATCGGTTTTTCGTTTGGTTTTAAAGTTATGCATGTGAAATCATGGTCAGATGCCAGCATTTATGGTATTGGATTTGGTTTTGTGGCACTAGTGGGTTCGGTATGGTATGTGCTTTCTATTCTAAAGAGGGCACAAGGTGATGAATATCAAAAGGTTGAAGAGGTCTTTAGAATAGCTCAGGTATTTACATCGTCGTATGTGGCTCTTGCCCATGGTGCCAATGATGTTGCCAATGCTATCGCCCCTGTTGCTGCAATATACATAGCATTGAAGAGTGGTGAGGTCACGACAACTGCAACGATTCCACGATATATTCTTGCCATAGGTGGTTTGGGTATAGCCCTTGGTATATGGCTATTTGGGAGAAAGGTCATGACCACTGTTGGTGAAAAACTGACAGAGCTGACCAATACTAGAGGCTTTGTTATAGATTTTTCAACGGCTACTGTTGTTCTCGGTGCCTCTAACCTTGGTATGCCAGTTTCAACAACTCATACTGTTGTTGGTTCAGTTTTAGGTGTGGGATTTGCCCGTGGTGTGGGGGCCGTGAATTTGCGAATTCTTATTGAGATTGTGGCATCATGGTTCTTTACGGTGCCTGCTGCAGCACTTGTGTCGTATGTGTTGTTTTATATACTAAAATTTATTTTCTTGTGATATAAATTTACATCTACTATACCGTGGCGGGGGCAATGCCCTCGCTTTATTTTTGATATCCTACTAACGAGGTGGTGAATGATATGAAAAAACTCTTGGTGGCTACATCTAATCCCCATAAGCTGAAAGAGATGAAACAGCTTCTTGAGGGACTACCATATGATGTGTTGTCTATGAAAGATATTGACATAAATATTATTATGCCAGAAGAAGACGGTGATACTTTTCGTGACAATGCCTATATCAAAGCAAAGGGCGTGTATAAGCAGATAGTAGAAAAATACCCTGATATGTGGGTGCTTGCCGATGATAGCGGTATGAGTGTTGATGCACTTGGAGGTGCCCCCGGTGTGCATTCTGCCAGATATAAAGGGCTTTCTACCCCCGAAGAAAGGCTGAAAGAAGTGCTGAGAGAGATGGAAGATGTGCCATGGGAAAACCGCACAGCCCATTTTATAACGGTGATGTGCCTTATTACAGATTTTGCCGAAGTTTTTACAGAGGGAATTGTGAATGGTTATATTGCATTAGAGCCCAAAGGGGAAAATGGCTTTGGATATGACCCCATATTTTACTATCCTCCCCTTGATAAGACATATGCACAGATGGGTGCTGAAGAAAAGAATAGTGTTTCTCACAGAGGTATAGCCAGTAGAAAAATGAAGGTTGTACTTGAGAAGTTCGCACGGTAAAATGTTTAAAAAGTAGGAGGCATGTCTATGAACTGTGGGGTTAGTGACTAACATCTGTATAACAGGTAAGATTACCACATACTACTGGATACTGTGTCGGGGCAGTTTCCGAGTTAGTTGTTTGTAAAAAATCCCCATTTACCGTTATCATATAAGTACATGTTTCCTTGATGTTGAAAATATGGGAGGTGACATCTATGTCTATGGATATACCTAAGCATATAGATCCTAAAGATATTGAAGGCAAGTGGTATGAAAGATGGAAAAAAGACAAAGTTTTTCACGCAGAGGTGGACTACAGCAAAAAGCCCTTTTCCATGGTTATTCCACCACCTAATGTTACAGGTTCACTTCATATGGGACATGCCCTCAATGTAACCCTCCACGATATTGTGTGGAGATTTAAGCATATGCAGGGATATAACACTGTATGGGTACCGGGAACAGATCACGCCGGTATTGCTACACAGACTGTTGTGGAGAGAAAATTACTTAAAGAGGAAGGAAAAACCCGCTGGGAACTGGGTAAAGAGGAGTTTATTAAGAGGGTATGGCAGTGGAAAGAAGAATCTGGTGGCCGTATTCTTTCTCAGATGGAGCGTATGGGTATCTCTGTTGATTGGGATCGCCTGCGCTTCACTATGGATGAAGTGTGCTCTAAAGCTGTCAGAAGGGCATTTAAGACCCTTTATGATAAAGGACTTATATATAGAGGAGACTATATTATCAACTGGTGTCCCCACGATATGACGGCCCTTTCTGACCTTGAGGTAGAGCATGAAGAAATGGATGGTTTCCTTGTGTATAGCAAATATCCATTTACCGATGGAACAGGCTATCTTATTGTTGCCACAACAAGACCAGAGACAATACCTGCCGATGTGGCAATAGCTGTAAACCCAGAGGCCGAATATGTGCTTGTTGAAAGAGACGGCAAGAAGTATCTCTTTGGTAAGGTTGTCGTAGATAATGACACCCTTGGCTGGGGCGAGTATAACATTGTAGAGACCTATAAGGGCAAAGACCTGGTAGGTAAGTTTGAGGTGAAACTTCCTATTGGACCTGAAGACAGGGTGATAGGTATTATTACCGATGAAGAGATTGACCCCGACTTTGGCACGGCTGCACTGAAGGTAACGCCGGCACATGATGCTGTAGACTTTGAGATTGGTAAAAAGTACAATTTGCCCATTATATCTGTTATTAATCTTGATGGCACAATGAACGAGCAGGCAGGTCCTGAGCTTGCAGGTCTTGACCGATTTGAGGCAAGAGATAAAGCTATAGAAATTATGGAGCAGAGGGGCCTTGTTGCCCTTAAGCAGCCTTATAAGATACCTGTAGGTAAGTGCTATAGATGTGGCACTATCATAGAACCAATGGTGTCTAAGCAGTGGTTTGTGAAACTCACTGCCATGGTAGACGAGGCCAAAAAGACCGTTGAAGAGGGAAGAACCCGCATTATTCCAGACAGGTGGACAAAGGTTTACTTTGACTGGATGAACAACATTAGAGACTGGTGTATATCCCGTCAGATATGGTGGGGACATAGAATACCAGCTTGGTATTGTAAAGATTGCGGTCATATTACTGTATCTGAGGAGACACCAGAGAGATGTGAAAAGTGTGGTAGCACCAATATAGAGCAGGATCCCGATGTGCTTGATACATGGTTTTCATCTGCCTTGTGGCCATTTGAGGTTTTTGGCTGGCCTGAGGAAACAGAAGATCTGAAATATTTCTTCCCAACATCTCTTCTTATTACCGGTTGGGATATTCTCTTCTTCTGGGTATCTAAGATGATATTTATGTCAGTGCACCTGACAGGTAAAGAACCCTTTAAAGATGTCTATCTCCACGGACTTGTGCGTGATGAAAAGGGTCAGAAGATGTCTAAGACAAAGGGTAATGTTATAGATCCCTTAGAGCTTGTAGATAAATATGGTGCCGATGGTCTACGGTTTGGACTGGCTCACCTTGTTAGTAAGGGGCAGGATATTAAACTGTCTGAGGAGAAAATTGAGCATGGTAGAAACTTCATGACAAAGATATGGAATGCTTCCCGTTATATTCTTATGCGTCTTGATGGTAAGGTTCCCGCAAAGCCAGAAAATATGGAGAGCGAGCTGACACTTCCCTCTAAGTGGATACTGTCAAGGCTGACACATGTGAAAAAGCAGATGACAGAACTGCTTGAAGACTATGAATTTGGTGCAGCAGCTCGTCTTATTGAGGATTTCTTCTGGAAAGAATTTTGTGATTGGTATCTTGAGCTGTCCAAATTTGAAGATACTGAGGCCACAAGGTGGACACTCCTTACCGTTTTAAAGGACAGTTTGAAGATGATACATCCATTTATGCCATTTGTTACAGAAGAGATTTGGAGTCTCCTGCCTGACTACGATGGCACATATATTGTTGAAAGTGGTTGGGTGTCTTCTGATGAATATATGTGGGAAGATATCCTTGAAGAGGCAGATAAGTTTATGGAAGTTGTTAGGGGAATAAGGGCACTGAAGGCAGATATAGGCCTTGGCATGAAGAAAGTGCCTATGGTATATGTTAAAGGTGAGGGTTTAGATGAGTTTATCCAGAGGTGGGGCAAATACATTGAAGGTCTTGCCAAATTGGAGAGCCTTGAAGGTGTAGACACAAAACCCCATGGTGCCTATTCTGTTGTTGCCCGTGATATTGTGCTGTATTTACCCCTTGAAGGACTCTTGGATATTGAGGCAGAGAAGAAGAGACTCCAGAAAAAACTTTCTGGGCTTGATAAAGAGATATCTCGTAGAGAAAAGAAGCTTGCCAATGAAAACTTTGTGAAGAAAGCCCCGGCTGAGGTTGTGGAGAAGGTAAAGGCAGAGCTTGAAGATCTTCGTGGTCAAAAAGAAAGGGTTCTTGAGCACCTAAAAGACTTAGAGGCATAAAGATAAAGGGGAGTCCCAGGCTCCCCTTTTTACATATTCATATGCTTAAGAATGTCCTCTATACGAGGTTTGACACCCTCCAGTATTCTATCCAGTTCTTCTATAGGGTGGGTATATATGAAAGATTTCTCCGTATATCCTCTTTCCTTTCTTATCATGTTTATGAAAGACTCAGAGAATGTGTTGTTGGCAAATAGCCCATG
>Ga0256838_1000361_pt1 | contig 29050 bp, 33 predicted proteins | sample 4571419metaG_FD_185978 | JGI IMG/M metagenome (GOLD analysis project Ga0256838, IMG submission 185978) | Hydrothermal vent microbial communities from Guaymas Basin, Mexico - 4571-419 | ecosystem: Environmental > Aquatic > Marine > Hydrothermal vents | place: Mexico: Guaymas Basin | collected... | reverse complement strand
GTTTCGACTTCAAATATAGTTCCCATCGGTGTTAATTGGTAATTGACATCACTCTCTTTAAACATTTTTATTATTCTGCTCACATACTCGCTTACACTCTCCCCTTTGTCAGTAGGAAACATAGCAAATTCGCAAAGGACTGACATAGTTTCTCCTTTTTCCGGTAGTTTTGAGTATCTTTTAAAGTTTTTGTCCCGAAAGTTTGTCCCGCATTTACGAGAAATTTTGCGAATCCCGAAGGAATAATCGGGACAAAAATGTTGATGTTATTATATCTTAAAAACTATTAGTTTTTTTTACGACCCGGGAATAAAAAGTTAAACAAATATTCCGAGCATCTGTCAATTATATTGACATAAACATTGTTTTTTAATTAAAATTTTATGTTTATTTAAAAAAAAAGGAGAGACGATGAAAAAATTGTTTTTTGTTATTTTGGCGTTGGTTTCAATTGTGTTTGCTGATGTAAATTTTAATGATGGAAGCGTAATTGATGATATCGGAATAGGTGGTACTTACCCTAATTTTAAATTGTTAGATTCTCAAGCCGCTGGAATTTGGTTTTTAAGAGGAAAATTTCCAGCAAAATGGGATAGGGTAAGAAACGATGAATTTGAACTTCATGATGCTATTCAAGAAGCCTACAACACATTAAAAGGTATTGTCAAACCTAAATATGACGAGTATATTAACAAAGATGCAACAATACTGTTCAGAACAACTTTTGGAAAATATAATTTTAAAACAAATTCATTTCCTCTGGATATGGTTACAAAAGACACATATTTTAAATTTTATGGTAAAAATTTAGTAGATGACCTATATGTGTATTTTGATAATCCTGGAGAGAAAGAAAGAAAACTATTAATGGCTCCAAAACAAGCAAAATCTTTTTTACAACAAAGAAAAAATTCTAACGGATGGGTAGATAGAACAATTTATGCTAAATATTATTTTAAAATAAAAAAAATTAAAACAAATGTTGATGACATAAATAGTAACACTCCGGACTATTCTAATACACCGGATGTAACATTAATTGGTCATATTTACAAAGTAGAAATAATTGACCCTCAATCAAATAAAGTTATTGCAACTATTAATAAAAAATAATTGAAACTTTGGATTCAATTTTCTTTCTTTCTTTTCTTGCTTCTTTTTTTTTATATTACGACCTGGAATAAAGTACAAAAGCAAATTAAAAAGAAACAATAGAAACCGAAAATCTATTAGTTTTTAAATCAGTTTCGGTTCTTTGAATCTCTTTTTCTTTTAATAATTTATTAAGCTCCTCTTCAAAAACTTTTCTGTATTTTTCCGTAGAATCCAGAATCAAATCTTCCCTTTTTGTCTCCCCTGCTTTTATTTTCTCCGCCACAATCTGTGCTGCTATTCTTGCTTCTTCCTCCTCATTTTTTCCTCGGGACGTAATCATAAAACTATCATTTTCCGTTTTTACTTCTGTATTAACATCTCCACCTTTTTTAACCAGTTTAACCCCCTCTTTTGTTTGGAAAATACCAAGATTTTCGATGTTTTGTAAAAATGCTAAATTTAAGTTCAAATAAGTATTTAAAAGTTTTAATTTAAACAGAACTTTATTGATTTGTTTAATATCTACATCTTCTGTTTTTTTACCTTTTCTAATAGCTTTTTGTATTTCTTTAAACATTAAATATTCCCGATTCTGCATTAGGTTCTCTTTTCTTTTTCGAGCATAAACGAATCTTTTATCTATATCTCTTTTAAAATATTCCTGCCTTTTACGCATTTCCTGAAGCATTTCTTCTAAAGATAAAGCATATGCGGGGTCGTATTTGTTGAGGGATTCTTTCGACAGATAAGCGTCTCTTGCTTCTTTAAACGTTTCTTTACTGAATAATAATCCTTTGAATCGGATATTTCTATCAAATTCTTTAAATTTTACGGAAACATAGGGCGTTTTAGCGTTTTTGCTAAATTTAATGCTTTCTACGTTAAAGGTTTTTTTTAGGTCTTCTATCATATCATGAAAGGTTGTATAGTTGTGCAAATTGCTTAAAATGTATTCTTCTACGGCATTTTTTAATTCTTTTTTACTCTTGAAAGATTCCGAATAAATATCAATTTTACTTTTTGAAATTATTTTATTTGTGAACGTGTAGTTTAGGTTGTATTTTTTAATCAAATAGTTTTTTATTAGGTTTAATTCTTGTCGGCGCCGAGGGTGGGAATCAAACTTTAAGCGACGATTCAAAACGGGGCTATATTTATGCACAAAAATATGAATATGTAAATGTCTTTTTTCGCCATTTTGGTTATACTCAATTTTAGGTTTATGCGCTTCTGCGTACCAAATATATTCATCTTCCGAATAAGCGTGCATATATAATTTAAGGTAATCTTTTACAATTTGTCGCATTTGTTCATAGCTTAAATCGTCCCCATTAAAGCTTAAAATCATATGCTTATAGTTAGTATCATACTTGTCCCACTTACCAAGTTTTTTTAATAATTCATTTGTAGCATCAAGAGTTTCCTGACAGCTTAAATCTGAAAGCTGGATTCTCACATCTTTTTCATCTCTATCACCACCTGTCCCTTTTTTCAGATAAGCACACGCCCCTTCCCGAGCGTCTCTTGCAAACTTGATAATCATTTTAAATCCTTTAGTTTTTCTAAAATTTGGTCTAATTTTTCTGAAGCAGAAGAATATATGTAAGCGTTGTTGTTCAAGAGAATCTTTTTTATGTCCAATATGTCTTGTTCTATATCAAGATATAATTGTTCAAGTCCCGGATTCTGCGTCCACCCTTCCCTTTCTTCTCCCGGGGTAGTATCCTGAAATCTATTAGTTTTTAAATTTTCACGTTCTTTCAAAATATAAAAATTTTTGTTAGCTAAAATCAGAATTACGTCTTCGGGAGTTCTGTTGAATTGTTTAGCAATGTTTGTAAATCTATTATATTCGTGTTTGTCTAAAGTTAAAGTGATTCTTTTCGTTTTGGAGTCTTCTTTCATTTTCTTATCCTTTTATATACATGTTATATACATGATAATTACTGAAATAACGAAAATCGCATTAATAATTAACGCAAAAGTTATTATTGTTTCTAATCTTTCTATTTTTCTTTCTTCCAATTCGTTATCCATAAAATCTAAAAATTTACTATTGGTAGTTTGTTTCATTTTAGGCTCCTTTTTTGGGTTCTCCTAAAAACTATTAGTTTTAATCTATTTATATTTTTTTTTCTTTTTTTTTAGACTAAAACTAATAGTTTTTAAATTTATACGACCCGGGAAAGAATGGAAAGTTAAATTTGTTTTAGATGCTGTTTAAGCAGTTTTAATTCGTTGCTGCCTTTATTTAAACGATAAAATTCTTTCAAAAGCGCTGTCGTTAGGCTTGTTAAAGTTATGCCTTTGTCCTTATAAAATCTAAGAATTTTTTCCATTTCCGCGTCTTTACGAACCCGGACCGTTGTGTATTTCGTACGTTTCATTATGATTCCTTTCAAAAAAAGAAATAAGAAAAAAAGAGAAAAGGGAATTAGAACGTACAATTTTTCAGCTGTAGTTCTTTGTCGTTTGCGTTGTCTATGCTCGCGTCTTTATCACAGTGTAGCTGTTTAACACCTTTTAAAATTATTTTATTTTTAAGGCCTTGCGGAACTTTGTCGTAGTCGTTAAGTTTTATTGCAACATTCGCTGTACCGTCGTCGTTTCCTTCTATGGCAATTTTAAATGCATTGTTGTTTTTGTCTTGCATTAATTGCGCTCCGCTTGCGGCTTGTTCAGTTAGTAACTCATAAACATCTGGCATATAATCGTACACATCACCTGTTCTTATAGCACTTGTAATTTTTTTGTTATCAAATTTCATCTGATTTATTGCTGATTTTAAGCTTTTGAAGTTTTCCTGTGCTACACTTAAATATTCCGTGGTGCGTGCGTTATTCAGCACTTTAGGTATAATCATTCCCGCCAAAACTGCAATAATTACCGCTACAAATACGATTTCAATCAACGTAAACGCTTTTCTCATTTTTTTACCTTTTGCTGCACCATTTATCTTGTTTGTCGTTAAGTTTTTCATAAAACCCTCCTTAAAAGTTTTCTTTATGAAACCCGGGCATTTTCCGGATTCCTCTCAAAAAATATTGTATAAATTTTTATACATAAAGTCAAAAAACGCCCGTAAAATCGTAAATCTTCCTAAAAATAGGGATTTTTAGTTTCAATGATTTTTGGCAAAAAATGAGCAAAATTTTGCATTTCTCAAAAACAATGAAAATACCATTGTTTATTTTTTATAAGAAACAGAGAGAAGAAAAAGAGATTCCGAAAAAAAACTAAAAATTTTTAAAAATTTTCTAAAATTTATTAGATTTTTTTGTTTTTATTGAAGAAGAAAGAGGAGAAAACTATGTCTCTTTATATATTACGACCCGGAAGGAATGGAGGAAATTAATAATAAAAAAGGATTCTCCCCCTTTTTTGAGCAGAACCTAAATAAAAAAAGATGTAGAGGAAATTGCGTAAGTTGTGAGGGTAGAATCCGAAAAATTATTAGTTTTAAAAGATTAAAAAAGAAAAACACAAAAAAACGAAAGGAGAAATCATCAAAAAATGATGAGGAAACATTACAAAAAACAAATTATAAACCATCCAAATGATGGTGAATAGGAGACACAAATGAACAATCTACCATTATGAAACCTAAAAAAGGTTTCACACTGATGGAAATCATTTTAGTAGTTGTTTTATCGTTCAAATTATATCAAAAAATAAAACGAATGTCAAGGAAAAAGTCCGGCATTTCGGGCTTCCGGACGTGTTTGATTTTCTGTAAATGATGGTATATTGTGCGTTTTTGGGAAATGAAAAAATTTTAAAAATTATAAAAATTGATAGTTATTCTTTGAAAAATCATTATTTTATAAAATAGCTTTTATTTTGCTTGCAACATTTTCTATAGAAAAACCAATACCAATTCCTGAATTAGCATTTACAACAACTACCTTACTTACTACATCAAGACTTGATGAAATTAAACCAGCAAATCCCACAAAGTCTATGCCCATAATATTAACCCCGCCACTACCTTTCTTTAATTGTTCACAATAATTTTGTAGCCGTTTAATCTCGTTAAGAGTTTTTTGTAACTCAAAACCTAAGAATCTCCTTTGAGTAATAATACCAATTACTTTACCTGTATCAGCGTTAATAATCGGACCACCGGAATTACCACCATTAATCATTCCATTTATATAAAATTTTTCATTATCAATTTTTCCTGAAATGTGAGCTTCATTGGTAAGTAAATGTGAGATTCCGTGAGGAAATCCAGAAAAAATTATTCGCTGACCTCGGTCATATTTAGGAGCTGATTCTGGAGCAAGAACTATTCTATTTTCAGGCAATTTTCCTTTTATTCTTAAAATGGCCCAATCATTTTTTTCTTTTGGAGAAAAATCTACAAGTTCCAACTCAACTTTAAGTCTGTCTTCAGTATACCCAAAAATAGGGATTAACGGATTCAATTGGGAAGGTTCAATAACGTGGTGATTTGTTACTACAATATCCTCTTTAATGAAAGAAAAACCGGAGCCATAACTTTTATCAGATTGTATTTGCCAAGTTGCGTTAGCAATATAATTATGCATATTATCCCCTTTCTAATTAATATTAAATTATAACATAATACACAACATTTCCTTTTTTACTTCCAAAAATGTTATGTTTGAAGAACCTATTCCCGGGATAGTAATATAACAAGATAAAATAATTTAAAATTTAACAATTATAAAAAATTGAAAAAAATTTCGTAACAAATTTGATTTATAACCACATATAAAAAATTAAAAATTATTAGTTTTAGAAAGAAATACAAAGCCCCCTAAAAATAAACAGTTTTAAAATCTGATTATTTTAAAAGAACTAGTTTTGTTATCAAAAAAAAAAAGCTTGTTATTAAAAAAAAACAAAAAATCTATAATAGATGCGTTGTTGAAAAACAGAGGGGGTTCGGGGTTCTCCCCGACAGGCAGCCGCCCGCCTTCTCTTTTTGGGAATCTAGATTAGAGCGAGTTGCGGGGGCTTGCCTGCTTATCTTTTCTCACTTTTCTTAAAATCTTACAAAAATAACAAATAAGAACCGAAACTATAAAATTTTAACAAAAACAAACAAAAAGAAACCAAAAAGCTAAAAAATTGACAAATTTTCTTTACGTTAATTGTCCTATTTTTAGGAAAATTGTCGTAGTTTGTCGTTGTTTTATAAAAATTTGTCGTTTTTTGCTATAATTAATATACGAAAACACAAGGAGTACAAAATGGTACCTGTAATAAAAGATGAGATTCTTGAATATATAAAAAAAAGAAAAAACAAATTAAAAACATCAGAAATTTTAAGAATATTACTTGACTATATTGAAGAGAGTTTAAATATTGGATTAAATAAAAAGACGATTTTAGATGATATAAATGAGAATCTTGGAACCGATATAAAATATGACGCGTTTTATTCATTTTTGAGACGTAACGGATTGTTAAACATAAAAAGAGATTCCGTGCGCCCTACTGCTAACAAAAGCGGTTCCTTGAAATCTAATAATTTTCAAAACAATAAATCAGATTCCGCTAAAAACTTCGGCGGTTTTAATCCTTTCAAAGCTCTCGAGGGATTGCAAACCTAAGTCTTTTTAGGGATTCTACCTACTCAAACCTATGTCTTTTCAGTTTCCCTCTCCCCTTCCCTAAAACTTCCAGATTTAATAACGTTCAATGAAAATAAAATCTAATAATTTTTATTACATTCCATTGAAAGACAATAAGTTTTATTCAAAAAATTTTTAATAAAATTGAACAGATTTAAAACGGATTGGAAGAAATTAAATGAAATCTAATAGGTTTAATCGAAACAGAATTAAAAAGATTTGGTTTTTCTTTATACGTCCCGGAAGAGGATGGAAAAGTTTAAGAGCAAAGGAAAGAGAACCCGCCAGTATAAGGAATATTTGGCCACAGGGCAATTGCGCCGTCTTATGCGACTAAACGCAGAAGCTAAAAAAATAAGTATTTTTATTTCCTTGAAAGTATAAGGGTTAGGCGCAAGGGGCGTCTGAAATGCGGATTTAACTGCTAAATGCGGAGCCCCAGATATAAAAAAATTAAAACGCTTATTTTTTCGGGGGCGGAGCGGGAGGAATCTATTATTGTAATAGGCGGGGTTCTCGTCAGGAAAAGGTGTGAAAGGAATCCGGAAAAAGAATCCATAAAAAACAAATCGTTTTTAAAAAACATAAAAGAAAAGAAAAAAGGATTCTATGTATTAAGAAAAGGAGATGTGTAAAAACTGGTTGTTTTCAAGAGTCCGTCCGTCCGATTAAAGCTATATTGATTCCCTTCTCCGGGAATCCAGAAAAACATAAAATCAAATTCTTTTTAAGAGTTCTGATTTTTTAAAACTAATAATTTTAAGAAAAGATAAAAATAAAGAAGATGGAGAAGTTTTTTAGGGAAGCTAAAAGAATCCATTTCCGGAGTCCGTCCCCGGGAGAATCCATTTAAAACAAGTCTCTTCATTAGTACCCCGAAATCACATCTGTTCCAGTAAGTCTGATTAAAACATAACCTATTGTCATAAAAATAATTCCAACCATAGCAAGTTTTAATCCATCTTTCAGTTTCCCCTCTTCCCTTGTATCTTTTGAAGCCGCCATATAAGCGCCCCAAAGAAAAAGAACGACTCCTATTACAATAGCGGAAGTAGTTATAATTTTCATCATTACATTGCTACCAATGTGCGCTCCTTTTTCCAGATTCTGCATACCTTTATCTAAATTTGCGTTTTTAAAAGTATCTACCGTTATATCTGTAGCATCAACGGGAGAAACTCCCGCCATAAGCATACCCAAGCTAACGAACGCTTTCTGATAACTTTGTTTTAACATTTCTCCCTCCTTAAAAGTTTTTATTTTTTTTATTGGTTATCTGGTTGTGTTATTTGATATAAAATATTTGAATTGTATTGCGTGTATTTTAGTACTTTTTGCACTTCAAAATATGTCAAACCCGTTATTACAGATGACGCTATAAATAAAAAGATTGCCGCATAAAAGGCTGCATTTGCTCTTTTTCTCCTTAAATCTATTTCTTTTAAAGTATCCATAATTTCATTTTGTTTAAAAAATGAAAAGGATTTTCTGGCATCTTCAATTCCTTTTTCAATTTCTTTCTGGAATACTTCAAGTTCTTTGTTTAATTCTTCACGCATTTCTTTAATCATTCTTTTAGCGTAAGGCGTCATCTTTTGTCTCAAATCTGCTTTTAAAGTCAAAAAATTGGATTCTACTATTTTTTCTATTTCTTCTTTCAAAGCTTTGTGCTGTTCTTTTAGTTCATCCGCCACGTCCGCTGATTCTTGTAGCCTTTTTACAACCCCTTGTAGCGCTAACACCATATCTCCTAAATCTTCATCGAATCTATCAAGTCTTTTTTCAATATTACTTATTTTTTGAACAATTTGACTACCTGTTCTGATAATTGCTTCTATATTTTTAAAATCTTTGTTATTGAGCAGCATATTTGCTTGCACTATGAAATCTTCTAATTCTTCTTTTAAGATTCTCGTTTCACTCTCGGGCAAAACCACCACTTTTTTGTTTTCATTATTTCCCATTTTAAACTCCTTTTATTAGTCTTTTTGTCATTTTTGTTAACATAAAATTTTTACTCTTAAAAACTAATAGTTTTTTATTTATACATCCCCGGGAAAGAAGGGGATTTTTTGGATTCTACAAAAAGCCAATATCGTCTCCCTTCTCCAGAATCCATTTTCCATTTTCCCTCACCTCCTCTCTCCGGGCTGTAAAATAAAATATAGGAGTTTTTAACCCCCTATATTGTTAAAAACTTCAACCTGTTGCAGCTGTTTAGCGTTCACGTCCGCTAAAGCTTTTGCATCTTTTAAAAAGCTGTAAAACTGCATATTTTTCTTATATGATTCCACATCCAGCTCGCTTCTCCATTTTGCCTTATATTCCCTAATGTTGTCTATATAATCTTTCGCAATATCCAGCACATCAGAAAGGCTCTTGTTATATATATTTTTTAGAATGCTGTAAATATTGCTATCCACCATAAATAGCATTCCGTTTATGTCGCTTTCGAATTCTTCAAGAGCCCCGTCGATTCCGTATTTGGTGCTTCCAAAAATGAACAAAAATTGCTCTTTTATAGATTCTGTGTCAAACGATTTCACCTTATTCAACACTATGTAAATAGGGGCCGTGGAATCTACTTTTCTTATCAAATTTATTGTTTGTTTAATGTTATGAACCTGCTCATAATCGTTGAGCGTCGGTATAAAGTAAGCGTCTACCAAAATATCGTTTTTACCGACGTATTCCATCACTTTTTTAGCGTCGTCCCCGCCGCCGACATCTATAATGTTTATGGAATCCACGTTATAATCTGCTTCTTGTAAAGCGTCTTCGGCTTTATTTAAGTCCAGCGTTTTAAAATTAAGTCTGGTGTTAGCTAAGTTGCTTTTGTTATTATTATCAAGCTCATAAATGTTTATGTTATAATTAGGGTCCACACTTTTAAAATAGGCTGGGAAAACCTGTGTAGCAACAATAGTTTTTCCCACGCCTCCCTTTGTGTTAAGAATCGCAAAATTAGCCATTTTTGCCTCCTTTATTAATAGTTTGTTTCAATTCTTTTATTTCTTCACCAATTACTCTTATAACTTCATTCTGTTTATTTATTATCTTTTCGTTGAGTTTTATAATTTGATTTAAAGATTCAAAAGCTTGTTCATATTCAAGCATCCTTTGAAAAGTCCTTCTTTGCATTTCAAGCATTTCTTTTAACATAATTAGTAAACTTAAATCTTCTTTTTGGGATTCTTCCGTTTTTTTAAAAACTTTTCTATTTTTAGCCATTTCTTCCTCCTTTTGTTATTTTTTTTATTTGATTGCGTAGAATCCGATTTTCTTTTCTCAATGCGTTGTTTTCTTTCATTAAACTTTCAGTTTGATATTGTAAAAATTCTAAAACGTTTTTTGTAAACGTCATTTCGGCGTCCTCCAAGCACTTGCTTTTAAACCTACCCATTTTAGACTCCTTTCATTTCAAAAAATTTTTTTAAATTCTCTGCATCTTTAGCTGCTTCCACCTTCTCTTTTTCCATTACATAATCTGCATAAACTTCCATCAATTCAGTCAATTTTCTGCTTAACACATAACCTTTACGATTACAATAAGCAAAAAATTCCTTAGTTTTAGGCGTCACCCTAACTTTAACCGTACGCCAAAAATCTCTTTTTTCTTCCATAATTATTCCTCCTTTTGTCAAATAATTTGACATACACTCAATCATTATTATTGAATGTATGTTTTGTAACTTTTACATTATAATTTTACACCTTTTTGTAAAATTTTCCAAAAAAGTGCCCGAAAACTCGGCAATCTTCCTATTTTTAGGGATTTTCGGATTTGATGATTTTTGATGAAAAATAGCAGTTTTTATAAATGATGAAAATACCATTGGTTCGCGCTTGGCACTTTTTTTATACCTTTAAAAAATGAGTAGAAAATTAGGAAAAATTTTGAAAATTTTTAGATTTTTTTTGGGATTCCCCTCTTCTAAAAAGGTATTTTTTACTTAATCTACTTAACATAAGATTTTTACTCGTAAAAGAAGTAAAGGATAATAAATATAGTAATTTTATATATTACGACCCGGAAGGAATGGAAGGAAAGTTTTTTTTGGATTCTACCACAAAAGCCGATACCGCCTCCCTTCTCCGGGAGAGTCCGTTTTCGCCACTTCGTTCGGGGAATCTATTTCCTCTCCCTTCCCGGAATCTATCTATTCATTCGGAATCAACCGCCCTGCTCTTTTTTATTTTTTTTTCTCCTCTCTTTCCCGGGCCGTAAAAAAGTAAAAACTATGTCTTTTAAAATAAAATCAAAAGAAAAAACAATGAAAATATGGGGGTTTTTGAAAAGGGAACCCGAAAGAAGGCCGTAGAACCCATTTTTGATTTTGTTAAGGGGGTAATAAGGGTAAAAGGCGTTAGAATCTGTTTTTCGGGTTCTGATTCAGGATAAAATCTGTTAGTTTTTTTATAAAAAGAGAAAAGAAAAGAGAAGGTTAGGCAGATTTGTTTAGGGAATCTATTTTACCCTCTTCCAAATCTGCAATAGTAATATTATCAATTTTGTTCATTACCTTTTTAAAAACTGGTTCCTTTTCAAGTTCTTTAATTAAATTTTTAATAAATGTATATTGTATAGTTTCTTTTGTTTCTTCTAAAAATTCACAATCCTCTTCTTTTAAATTTATTTCTCCTTTTAAAAAATTTTTTAACAAATTCATTCTTTTGTCCCATTTTTTCTTGGAATATAGTTCGTTAGCTATTTGTTCTTGCCTTTTATACCATAAATAGTTATGCGCAAACTCTTTTATTATGGGGTCATTTTTATATTCACAATCCACTAATTTTTTCTCAAGAATTTTTTCTTCAATTCTAACAAATTCTTCTTTCTCTACGTCTTCCGTAGTTTTATTATTTCTAAAAAGATAAGGATTAACAACTTGTTCTTTTTCCGCCGCCTTAAAAACTATTTTTTCATATTTCTTGAGGTTTAGCCAATATTTATAGTAATTCTGGTAAAATACAAACCACGAATTTATGTTTTGTTTATGGCAATACATACACCCTGTTCTGTGGAAATGCTTATATAATGGATTAAACAAAGCCGGATTCCTTTTAATATATTCCATACAATCCTTTTCCGTCATATTAAATATTGTAATTAGAGGCGCGACTATTTTTGTGTGTCTGTCCTCAAAATTGGATTTACTGGTGCTTCTTTTAGCTTCATCCGCGGTATAACCCACATATACGTAAAAACCTTCATAACCCATATTTTTAAGAGCTTTTTTAAAAGCTCTAAATACGTCTCTTTTGTTTTTAGTTAAAACTTTACAAATACTTTTATTAGGCGCTTCAAAACCATAAATTTTTCCTTTGTTTTCGCCGTTTTGCGCTTTTGTTAACAAAATATTTTTATAGTCCTCTCTCGGTTTCAAAAAGGTAATTCTTTTCCCATACGTATTATAAAAATAATTGTCTAATTTGTTTAAGAAATCTTTTGTTTCCGGAAAGTCAATAGTAGTATCCATTGCAACTATATAGTCGACTGGGAATCTATTTTTTAGCAGCAAATCTGCCATAGTAACGCTGTCTTTGCCCCCGCTAATCGACACAATATACGCTATTTTTGACGCTTTTTTCTTTGCTTTTTTTATTCTTTTTTCTGCTTCTTCTACAGTCAGTATTAGTTTTCTTTTTCCCATTTTAAACTCCTTTCATATTCTTTTTTTAAATCTGGCAGTTTTCAATTAAAATAGTTCCCGTATCGGCATTGACGGTATCTACCGAAAAATCCGAGTTTAGACAATATCTTGTTATTTTAAGTGCTAACAATTTTCCGAGTCTGCCGCATTCCGAAGAATCGCTGCAATATTTTGAATAGTCTAATTTGAAATCGAATTTGTTGATGGTTTGCGCTTGGAAACCGAAAAGCAACGCTTTTTTATTGGTTGCGTAAAGAACCCAGTAATTATCTATTTTTCCAGAGCTTTCAACATTAGGCGGGGTGTAATCTATTACATTATCCCCTGTTATGCTGTCCGTCGTTCCGTTATATCGGGAATCTTTAGCTTTAAAGTTGTTTATTGCTGTTATGGTATTCTGCGCTAAATAATTCGTTGCGTTACCTAAATCCGTAGCTTTCGCTTCAAATATAATTTTAGGCAGAACCAATGAACTTAAAGATATTACAGTTATTAAAAAGAACACAACTTCTATCATCAAATAAGCGTTTCTGTTGCCAGTCCGGGGGGACTCCTTGTTTATTTTTTTATAAAAACTATTAGTTTTCATAATCTCCTCCTTAAAAGTTTTAGTTTTTATCAATACGGCCCGGGAAGAATTGCTACAAGCTTAATATAAAAGCTTTAAAAGCCCGTTTTATCGGGTTTTTTTCGGACTCCAGAATCACCTTATCTACATCCTCTTCCGTTTTAAACGGAGACCTGCGCATATAACGCGTAAATTCTTTCCTGTCTATGTAACCTTTTTCTTCAAGGTCTTTTCTTAATTTTTCCTCCATATAATCATCCATTTTTGGTCCGTCATCTTTTTTTCCGAACATTTTTATCTCCTTTTAAAAAGTCTCTGAAATATGTTAGGTTCTTTAACAGGTTTTATAACTTCAAAAATTTCACCCGTTTTCGGATTCGCTTCCCAACTCACTTTAACCTCCCGTCCGTCGTTTAATAGGTATGTGTGGTCAAACGGCGTTTCGGGTCGTTTTCTGAAATACGTTTCGGGAACCTGGTAGTTATAGCCGGGAACGAAAAACTCGATGATTTTATCTATCAGTTCCATTCTCCCCATCTCCTTTTATTGTATTTATATGTTTGTGGGTAAATTTGTAAGCGTCTTCATAACTAAGCATTTTTGTATTTTTAACGGAGTTTTCGCTTTTTCTTGTGTTTTTCAGTTGTGTAGGTATGACCGCAGCAGCCAGTGCAGTTATAATAACTGCAGATAGAGCTACTTCTAATATCGTTGCGCCTTTTCTCATTCTCATTTTGTTTGTTTTCATCGTTTCCTCCTTATGCTGCTTTTGAAATATGTTGTTTTTTAGATTCTCTTTTTGTTATAATAAAATCAACAATTTTTCTTAGTTTTTGTAATTCTTTTTGATAACTTAAAAATTTACCCCCGCACAAGTTGTATTTTTCTCCATCTTTTAGAATGCATCTGCAATAATCCGTGTAAATATAACTTGCACTGCAACTAACATCTATTGCTAACCTAATCCATAACATATCAGGAAATTTTTTGCTGTAATAAGTAAAATCATTGCTATGTCTTTCTTCAAAAAATCTCCTATTTTTGGAAGCGACTACAGGGTTATTCCAGTTATAATGTAGCCATTTCAAATGTCTTTTATGGTCATCGATTGCTCCTAAAACTCCATCTATTTCACTCAAGAATTTTTTTAATGTTTTAGTTTTTGCTCTTAAAAGTCTTTCAAGGTTCTCTTTCAAGGGAATCCATCTAAAATTGTTAATATCAATTCCAAGTTCTTTTTTTATTTCTTTTTTAAATGTTTCCGTGTTAACTTTTCCTTTCATTGTTAACTCCTTTGGTTAATTTCTAAACATATTATACACTATTTTTATTAATTTGTCAAGAATTAATTACTTATTCTTTAAATAATTTTATAAAAAATCACATATTTGATTAATAAGAATAAAAATTGATTATTTTTTTTGAATGAGAAGTTGAAGAAATAAATAAGCTGAAGAATCCAAAAAGAAGAAAAAAAAGAACTTCCCCTTCTTCCCGGGACGTAAAAATAAAAAATAAGAATTTTTAATTTTGATTTAGATTGTTAATTTTTTGCTGTAGTTCTTTAATATAAGAAGGAATAACTTTTATTCTGCTTAAAAGCATAGTTAAAAATGCAATCGAAGCAAGATAATTGTTAGTGCCAATTCTATCGTACTTATCCCCTTCTTTTATTTCTCTTATTTTAGATTCCAGTTCTTTATCTTTATACTCGGTTTTTACTAAAATCTCTTCAAGCTTTTCAGCTAAATATAAAGCATCTTTTTTTGCTTCAGTGCATTGTTGCGCAAAAATTACAATTCTACCGATGGCGTTTTCTACGTCTTTCTCTAACTCCTCAGTGAATTCTTCATAATTTTTAGCTGTTAAATTTAATAAAGTATTTTTCATAATTTTTAATTCATTTCGTTTTATGTAGTTATAAAAATTATTATAGGTAAACTGAACATCGTATTTTTCTTTTAAAATATTATAAGCTTCTTTATATCCTTTACCATCGGTTTTTACGAGGGTTTCTGCAACCTTATCCCAGTCCTGTGGTGTCAATTCTTTTATGGATTCCAGTACTTTTTTCTCCATTTTTTAAACTCCTTAGTTTTTAATACCCCGCCCCAAAACGGGGTTTTCCGCTGATAAATTAATGCTAACGTCTTTTACGTTGTGAAACGTAAAAGTTTCGAAGCTCCGGTGCTTTTTAAGCAACGCGAGCGAGAAAAGTTAGCGTTATTGTTGATTTTTATCTTTTGTATCTTTATTTAACAGCAAACAAGTGCTGTATCTGTATTTTTACTTTTATGTAATAATTATAGCATATTTTAGTTAATTTGTAAAGATTTTATTTACTATTTTAGTTAATTATTTTAGAAATTATTAAAAAAATCTGTTTGTTTTTATATGATACGTCCCGGGAAAGAAAGGGAGGATTTGTTTGTTTTGGATTTTTGTTTTAGGGTGTTCTGGATTCCACGCACAACGGACTCCAGAAAAGAGATTCTGTGTAGGACTCCAAAAAAAAGCGGAACCGGGCGGGAAGAGACGGACGGGGAGTGGAAGAGAATCTCAAAACTGATAGTTTTAAATTATTTACTTACGGGGCGGTTCTTTTCTTTTTATGTTGATTGGTTTTGGCGAGGCGGTTGGTTTCGGGGATTCTTTTCTTTCTTTTGGTTTCGTTATGGTTTTTAAATCTGTTTGTTTTTATGGTACGGCCCGGAGAAAATGGGCAAATCCCCTCCTCTTTCCCGGGTCGTATAAAAAAACTACGATAAAGGCAAAAGTAAAATAACAAAGAATCCGCAAACAAAAAAAAGGTTCCAACTTTTTAATAAAAGGTTCCAAAAAATAAAGAAAAGGTTCCAAGAATTTAACAAAAAGTTCCAAAAATAATAAAAAAAGTTCCAAAAATTAAAAAAAATAAATTTCTCAAAAACAACGATATTATGGGCATTTATAAGAAATTGTATACAAAAGGTTCCAAAAATAAGGGGTAAAATTAATAAGATTCTAAAAAATTCTTCTTCATAAAAAATTATATATGAACTTGAAAAAGGGGGTCAAATTTGGAACCCTTTTTTATTTGTCAAATCATTTGACAATAAGAAGGAAAAACACTGATTTTACGGGACTGAAAAAGGGTTCCAAAAATTTGGAACCTTCTGGAACCTTCTTGGAACCCTTTTTAAAAAACTCCTAAATTTAGGAATTTTTGACAGATGGGCTTTCAGGAGTCCGGGGGAGAATCCATTTGGATTCTCGGATTCAGTTTTTAAAGCAAGGCAACATAGAAACTGTTATTTTTCATTTTTGAATGGAAAGAATGATAAAAAAAATGCAGATAATGGAATTTTGAAAGATTGAAGGTGCCCGGGAATCCAAAAAAAGGAAAGCCCCTATTTCCTGGGTCGTATAAAAAAAATAAAGAAAGATTAGATTTCGGATACGTCTGCCTCTTGGAGTTTTTCTATGTATTGCCCTATTTTTTTAAATTTAAGTTTTTCTTCTTCTTTATTTTCACAAATTACGCTATAAACGTTATTTAAAATTTGAACTTTCTGCTCTTCTTCAAAAGCATCAATATCAAGACAGGTTCTTACATTTTCCGTTTTTCCTTTTATTTTAATTTTAGCAGTTAAAGGAAACATTTTGTTAAATCTGTTTATTTTTTCTTTAAAGTTAGACTCTTTATCTTGAATATCTTTTAAATACATTAATACTATAATGGTTCTCACTTGTTCTGTAGTGAGAAATCCACCTCTCTGTAGTTGCTGTTTAATTATTTCAAGAGTTTTTTCATCTGTTTTAAATTTATATTCAATGTCATTTTTATATTTTAATACAATTGAATCTTCAATATCATTTTCTTTTTTCAAATAGCTTAAAAATTTACTTAATTCTTCGTGTTCTTTTTTTAATATTAAATCTTTAAGAAGCTTGATTTTATTATTTGTATCAAATTTTAATTTTAGACGATGGCTGTTTTTAATAAGTTCTTCAATCATGTCTTCATCATACTCGGTGCCTTTTAAAATAGGCAAAAATTCATCAGTTTCTTTATCTAATTTTTCAATAAAGATTCTCATTTTTTCTTTAAATTCTCTTTTTACTACATCTTTCAAGTCTTCATGTCTTGTTTTAAAGATGTTGTATCGTCTGTCAGAAGATTCAACTTTCAATGGCTCTTCTGAATTTGAAAAAATAATAATATTAAAAAGATTTTGTCCTTGATATTGTTTCACTTGTTTAGTATTTACTACAAAAGTATCTTCTGTTACTAAGGCTTTAAGATAGTTGCTTATTACGTTATTTTTAGTAATATCCCCTGCTATTTCATTCATCACAACAAATAATTTGTACTCAAAAAAAGAGTTAAATTGTTGTTGTAATTCGCTGTTACCTATAGTCAAAAAGTTGTCTCTTCCTACTATTTTTTTTATAAAATATTCCGCAAAGACACCTTTTCCTGCCCCTTGGACTCCAAAAACGATTTCTGCTGTTCTCCATTTTTTATATGTATTTAAAAAGTAAGCAAATTTGTTTAGCATATAAGTTATGTTTTTATCATCTCTGAATAAATTTTTAAAAACAAGATACAATCTTTTGTATTTATCCTTTAAAATTTGTAATGTTTCTTCAAGAGTCCATTTTTCGCCGTTTTTTTTGTATTCAGGATGAATAACAGGAATATTGCAAACGTTAAAGAATCTTTCTCCGTCTTCCGTAAAATAACCATATTTGTGGCTTGTGCTAAAAATAATACTAATTTGAGGCACAAATTTGATTAACATATTGTCAAAAAATTTTGAAAGTTCCCAGTTTTTAATCGTGTTTCTTATTTCTTGGTTAGTTATGTAATCTTTTGCCCTATCTCTTAAATAGTAAAAAAAGTTTAAAGTGAGTTTATTTATTAAATCTTGTGCAGTCTCTTTTTTGATTCTATTATGCAAAATATTTTTTGTTGTTTTTCCGTTTATAATAATTGTTTCTTCGACTCTCGTTAAAAAGCTTTCAGATTTGATGTCTCTCAGAAGGGGAATAAAATTAACAACAAAGCCTTCTTTTATTCTAACTAAACTCATTTTATACGAATAATCTTTTAATAATCTATCAATCTTATTTATTTTTTCTTCAAGAGAATCATTTGTTCCATTTATTTCAATAATTTTATTTCTGAATTCTTGAAACAACTGAAATTCAGATTCTTTAATTTTCTCTATTAATTCTTGATTCTCTTTTAAAGGTTTTGCTTCTACTTTTATTTTATTTTTATCTTCTTTTTCAATAAGAATCTCTTTCTTGGAATCCATAAAATCTTCCGTATTTTCCGACTGTTTTATGCTTTTTAGCCCTTGAAAATTGGACATATTTTTGCTATAATTGTTATTGAAAGTTGTAGAATTATACAACGCTCCAAAAAACGGATTCTGGGTGTATGGGAATCCTAATTTAACGCTTGGAATGGGAAAGTTTTCGGGTACGTTTCTCATTTTAAGCTCCTTTCTTCTTTTATTTTTCGAATAATATTTTTTCTGGATTCTTAACAAAATATTCCATTAGTTTAAGCAATGTTGGACTTTTTTTAAGACCAAATTTTTTAATAGTCTCATTAAATTCTTCATAAATTTTATTTTTTTCTATAACTACACTCGTGTAAACTTTATTTTTCGTTCTCATTTCAAACTCCTTTATTTTTTCTTTATTTTCTTACATAAATTATAACATATTTTTTATGTAAATGCAAACACGAAATCCCGAAATTTAGGGCATTTGTCAAATAATTTGACAACCTGTCAAATACTTTAAAATTAAAAATGGAAAAATGGACATTTTTGAGAAATTTGATTTTTTTTCTGATATAATCAAAAAAACTTAAAAAAAAGAGATTTGATTTAATGAAAAATAGATTCCACCAAAAAAAAAGAAAAAAAAACGAAACCAAATAGAGGGGTGGATGGAAGGACTCCGGGAAACGGAATCTAAAAGCCCCTCTTCAAAACCCCTAAAATCCCTCCCCTCCTCTTCTCCGGGACGTAAAAATTAAAACTGCTAATTTTTATTCAAATGCCCCTAAAACAAAAATCCCTATGTTTACGCATTTTGTATAAAAATTTATACAAATTTTTAAGAATCCCTAAATTTTATTATAATTAATATACAAAAGATATAAGGAATCAAAAATGAAAGGAACAAGAAACAATGATTTTTTAGCAGACCTTTTCGAGGAAGAGCTTGATGTGGAGCAAGAGCAGGAAAAACTGCAAGAGACTGTAAACAAAACTCTTGGTAAAGATAATGTAGAAAGTGTTGGATTCGCGAAAAATACTCAAACCTATAACCTCTATGGTGTAAATAAATATACAAAAAATTTTAACGCCCTTGATACTTTTAACAAAGATATAGCGCGAACGGCCTACGGATATACTAATACTTTTATAACCCATTTGGCTGCTTATCAGTTTTTTGAACAATTTCGGGGAACTGCAGACGGGTTGGAAGTAACAATAGACGCAGATAAAGCGTTTCTTGGAACTTTACAGCAGGAAACAGAAGAGAAACTAAATATTTTTGATAAATATAGACCTTTTATTAGATTTAAACAACGTATAAAGATTACCAGGGACAACGGAACGGAGTTTTACAAAAACGTGGATAATCCCAATCATATAGGTCTACGCCAATTTCTAATAATTGAAAAATTGGCTCGCAACAACAACCTAAAAATGACCGATTTAGCTTTGGTTTCGGATTTTCTGGATGAACAATTTGAAAACTATTTGGAATATTTTAGTGTAGGAACTTACAATCAAAATAAAATTACAATTTTTAGCAGTTTCGATAATATTAACACAAATTTAAAAAATTTAGTAATTGTTAAAAATAACGCCGAAGCAATTGCCGCGTTAAAATTTAAAATGATGAAAGATAAGTGTAACTTGGAAAAAGCTCTTTCTGAAACAAATTTTATTAGCCTTAATGGTAACGATAACTTATACCAAAAAGCGGAAGACATAGCTTTTTTCGCAGACTTTACAAATGCTAAAAATATTCTTTTTGCTGTTAAAAATTTGACCCTTGTTAAAAATGTAGAAGATATATTAAAAGAAGTAAAAGAATTAAAAGGTGCGGAATTACCTACTATGAAAGACTTAAATTTAGGGAACCGAAATTTTGTGCAAAAAGTTCACGATATGATGGAAGAAAATACGTCCCGGACAAGAGGTGCGGAGAATCCAGAAACCAAGAACCCTAAACCAAAACAAAAATCCCCTTCCCTTTCAATTGCTTAATCTCCTTTCTTCTTTAAGAATCCGAAAATTTCCTATATTTTAATCTTTTGCTTCTTTCTTTGTGGTCTCTTAAATCTATTAGATTTTATTTTGGAAAGAGTCCAAAACTAACCGATTTCAATTTTTATCAAGCTCATCTTATTTCCGTTTGTCAAATAATTTGACAAAATCAGGGTTGACGTAAAAAATTAGGCCGTAGGAAGCCCGTAGAGCGACGAACTCGAAGTGCCAAGTATGTTAGGTATTGGAAAAGAGAAAGTGGCTCAGAATCCATTTAAACGCTAAATTTGAAGGGGTCAAATATTTTAGATAAATTTTGGTCTGAAAATAATGAAAAAAGCAATAAAATTTAATGATTTTTTAATGAATTACGAAATAAGAGATTCTCCAAATAGTTCTTCAACTTCGTGCACCATTTCGGCACCTGCGCCAAGCGGCATCGTAAGCACTCTTATATAATTGTTCTCGGTATACTCGTCAATGTTCTTTACTTTTTTAAGGACCGCTTCGAAATAGACTTTTTCGTTTTCCGTATCGACTAAAAAATGAAACGCTTCCAATTTGTTATCTAAGTCGTTTTTATGAATATATACTTGAGTCGTGTTTTGTCTGCTTGCGACGTCTCCGTATTTTTCTTTTAATTTGTCTTGAAAATCGGTAATGAATTCTTCTGTAAGGACTCCGTTTTCAACAGGCTTAATTTTTCCGTCAATATCTTTATAATATAGATTAACTTTTTCTTTGGCTCCGCCTTCTTTGTGTTTTACCGCTTCAATTTTTTTAACTCTTTCAAATACATAGCCGTTATTGTAGGTTCTTTGCATTTGGGTTCCTTTAAAAACTGATAGATTTTATTTATTATAACAGAAAAAGAAGGAAGGGAATCTTAAAATTAAAAGTTTTTAATGAATACGACCCGGAAGGAATGGAGGCGGACGGGAAGGAAAGGAAAAGTCCGAAAAATGGATTCCACAGAAGGGATACGATATTGCTTTTTGTAGAACCCAGAAAAATTCCTCCCCTCTTCTCCGGGACGTAAAAAAAAGAAAAACTGATAATTTTTAAATTAGATTAAAGCTAAAGCGTTGTCTGAAGCAGTTGTAGAATCTGAAGAAGAAACTTTGTTCTTTTTTAATTTGCTTAAAAATTTGCTTTTCCTTTTCGCATTAAACACTTTCTTTTTGTAATCATTTACTTTTTTTATACCTTCCTGCAAAATAAATACAAGCCTCGCAATGTATTGTTTGTCAAAATTTTTGTCGTCTTTATAAGCAATTACTATATTTTCAAAAGTTAATATATTGTAAAAAATTGCAGTCTCCAGATTTTTTATTTTTACGCTTAAAGTTATTTTCTCCTTAAAATTATTAGATTTATAAAACATACCTAAAGCTTTTGTTAATTTTATAAGCAGATTTTTAGTGTCTTCGTATATCTCCATTAAATCTTGCAAATAGCTTTTCCTATTTCTCATTTTAAACTCCTTTCTTATTTATTTTAGTTATCATAATATTTTTACTCTTAAATAAAATTTAAAAGAACCGGGTTTAAAATCCTGGTCCCGATAAAGCTTTTTGTTTTTTAGCGGGTTGCCCTAAACTTAATTCTTTTTCTTCTTCATTTATCTCTTTATTAGATTCCGCAACACCTCCGTTGCCCAGAATCCTTTCTTCTACTTGTTTGTAAAGTTCCGCATATTCTCTACCCTCTTCCTTACTTTTCTCCATTAGCTCCTTAACTATATTAATAATCGCTGCTAAACCGCTCGTTTTAAAATGCTCTTCCATTTTTTCATAGGAAAGGTCATTCTTCATTGCCGCTTCATTTGCTGTTACTATTGCCGCAAATTCTTGCGGTTCCAAAACGTCTTTAAACTCTTGATAAAGTTCGTTATAATCTGTCCTGTTATAAGCGTGCAAGTATTCGCTTAAAACGTAAAAAGACATAGTTTTTTTATCAAGTTTGTCTGCATTATCAAGGTCATTCATTACTGCTTTCAGGCAATTATCCAAATCTTTTTTTAGGTCGTTCGTTTCCGGATTCTCGGCTTTCGGACTTTCATCCTCTTCAATTAAAACCTCTTCATTTTCTTTTTTTGGATTCTCATTTTCTTTCTCTTTTAAATCTTTACCGACGCTATCTATCGCTTCTTCGATTTCTGTTTGCTCCGGAGCTCCAACTTTACTAATATCCTGAGTTATATCTTTTTCAGCTTTCTTTATATAATGGTTGGTAAAATCGCTTTTTAACAGTTCAGCTTTCATTTCTTCAAAAATTTCTCTTATATTTTGGGCATCTTTATGCGCTTTATCAAGAATTAAAAACTCTTCGCCTTTTGCGATTTTTTCAAGATTTTTAACGTTATTTCCAAGAATTTTTTCAATTTTTTTAATTTGTTTCTGCATTTCTCCGTTTATTTTAAATTTTAATTTAAGTTCCTCGGTCATTTTTTTAAATTCCGCGTGCAACTCTTGATAAAGATTTAAATAAAGAACCGCCATATTTTTTAAACTTAATGGATTATTTAAAACTTTCCAATAATTTGACTTAAATTGTTCATCCGCTTTTTGAATCTCACTTTGCAATTTAGATAATTTAATAATAGTATCCTTATTGTTTACTCTTATTTCTTTAAAAAAGTCTTCAGCCTCCTCTCTATTGAATCCCGCATTTTCAAGTATTTTTAGGATTTTATGATAATGGGCGTTGCTGTCCCTGTTGTTAATATCAAGGTAATCGACAAACAGGTCCGTAAACTCTTTTCTAAAGTCTTTATCATTCAGCTTTCTATGTAATTTATGCAATGTTTCCTTCAGCACAATTTTATTCATCTCGTTGAGTCTTTTTTTATCGCTAATTACGTTAGCCATTTTTTCCTCCTTAAAGGTTTTTTCTTTAATTCTATTTATATCTTTTTGTTTTAGTTAACATAAAGATTTTACTCTAAATGTATAGTTTTCTATAAAAAATTATACCGGGAATGATTAGTTTTCCCAAAATCTCGGCATTTTTTAAGCAAAAAACTGGAAAAATAGGAGTTTTTAGAAAATAAAGAAAATGGTAAAAAATGTTAGTTTTTATGATACGTCCCGGAGAGGAAGGGATTGGAAAATATTTAAAGTAATTAGAAGGCGGAAGAGAATCTGGCAAAAGGAAAGAGTCCGTATGAGAATCCAAAAAAAAACGCACCCGCCCTATTCTTTTTTTTCAATTTCTCCCTTCTTTCCCGGGCCGTAAAAATAAAAATGATTAGTTTTCTTAAAATCCCCTCCTATTAAAACTCTCAATTTTTAGGACTTTTTAACGAAAAATGTAGCGTTTTTTATAAAAATTTATATTTTTATTAAAATTGCTTATAGCAAAAGATATAAATAGAATAAAAAAGGAGTTATAGAATGGAAGAAGTAAAATTTATACCTAAGGAATTGTTACAAGCGGTGAAAAATATACCTGTTCAGAATGTGATGGAAAAAATTTTTAAAGATATGGAATACAAAGAAGATAGAACAAGTACTAAGTTTGAAGTTTATAAAAATGCTAAATATACGGCTTTTTTAAACCCTATTGAAAATAATGTAACTGTCAAAAGGAATGATAATAATGAGACGTGGATTGGTAACGCTTATACGGTTGGATTAGTCGAACGTGCTAAGTTTTGGGATTTTTGGGATTCTAATAACAAAAAAAACGCAAGCAGAAAAGAAATGTTTAAAAAATCGGTTTTGTGGTTGGCTGAAGAATTCGATTTAATAAAAAGTATAGATAACGGAAAAATTAAATTAGATTTAAAAGAAATCCATGCGGTGGAAAATAAAAGTAAAGAAGTTAAGGAGGATTATTTATATAGAATTGAACAGAAAATGGAAGAAGCAAAAGTAAAAATAAATAGTTTTAAAAATATGGAGTCTCTCGAATTTGATAATGATTTCAGAGATATTGATAAAAATCTGATGAATTTATTAGTTAAAAGCGGTGGCTGTAAACTTATAAAGAATAAAGAAAAAGGAAACAGCTTAGAATTGAGAATAGCCTTGAAAAATACAGAGGGAGAAATACAGGGAATACAACGAATTTTTTACAACATTAATACAAAAAGATGGGATAAAAGAAACGTTGGGGATGCGCAGGTAGCGTGGTTTGGTAATAAACAGGCGGAAAATATGGTAATAACGGAGAGTTTTCTGGATTCTGCATCTGCAGCGCAAGTTATTTCATTTCTAAAAGATATGAATTATAGAGAAGTTTTAGATAACTATCTTTTTATTTCGGTTAACGGACAATATTCAAATCTAAAAAAAGAAATAATTAAAAACTTTTTAACTGAAGGAAGCATAAAAAAGGTGATTTTAGCACACGATAATGATAAAGCGGGAGAAAGTTTTGATAAGATATATCTAAAAAACGGCGAGTTTTGGGACTATGTTAAAGATAAAAAATTAGTAGTTTTTAAACCTGCTAATGTAAAAGATTTTAATGATTTTATTAGGTCAGACATTTTTAAAACTAACAATTTTAAAGATGAATTAATAATGCAAAAAGCAAAAGATTATTACAGAAACTATTTAAAAGAGGTAGAACTTGAGGAGAGATTAGAAAAAGAGGCGGTTTTAGGATACGTCCCGGAAGAAGAGGTGGAGGAAAAAAATATGGCAGATGCAGAGGTTAAGCAGAGTGTGGTGGATTCGGTGGATGCGGTAGAATCCATAAAAAACATAACACCTCCTGCTCTTCCTGCTCTTCCCGGGAATGTAAAAATATCTGAAATTTTAGAAGATTTAATGGAGTCCAAAACAGTTAATGGAAAAACTAATTATTTTTACAAACTTGATGAAGAATCTGTAAAATTTACTAAATTTACGGCAAAAATGAAAGGGGTAACCAAAAAAGGTATTTATAGCGTCTTTTTTAAAGAAAATGATTATATAGAAGTAAATAAAAATGGAAAGGAGAAAGGAACGGGTGTAAGTATTCTTTATGGAAAAAACATTAAAAACAGAAAAGATATAAAGAATATAATTTTTAGCACAAATATGGTTGATGCTTTGAAATTACTTAAATTAAAAGGTATAAACATAAAAAATAGCGTTATTATCGGAATAAAAAGTGCAAGCGTAGAGAGTCAGATTATTTACGAACAGCTTGCTGAGCACCTTTTTTGGGGAAATAGCATAAATATTAAAAACGTATTTGTGATAGGAAATGAAAAGAAAAATGGGCAATTTTTGGAGTCTTTACTAAATAATGAAAAAACTATGTATAATATTGGGTTTATGAAATGGGATACTGCAAATTTGGAAGTTTATAACGAAAGCGATTTGAAAAATGTTAGATTAGAAATAGATGTTTTAAATAATACTGCCCCGGGGAAAGAGATGGAAAGGAATCTAAAAAAAGAAAAAGAACCGGTTTTAAGCGTTTAATTAATATATAAAATCTACATCTTCTAAAAGCCCCTCTTTTTCGATTTCTTTATAAATTTCGGCAAGATTATTATCAAGATTTGAAAAAATAAAATTGTAAACCAATATAGTTTCCATATCGCAGTAAAAAAGCACTAATTCTTCCACAATTTTAGGGCCCGTAAAATATAAATTACCACTTTCCAGTAATATATAAATTTTGCCTTTTTTATTTTTTGCATCAAATCTTTCTTTTTTACTAAAAGGTTTAAGTAAATTTAGTTTTATAGCTTGTTTTAGGATTCTTCTGTAATAACTTGTTAATTTTCCAGATTCTTCTATTTTTTCAGGTGCAGTTCTTTGTAATAATTTTAAAAACTCTTCTTTTTTAAAAAAGGCTATATCGTCGGATTTTTCGGGAATTTGGTCGGCTATATTGGCGTAAGCATAGCTCCAGGCCTTTTGTAGGGTTGTGGAATCTACTTTTATGTTAAAACCACCCAGTTTGGCAGCTGTTAATATAGCTAATAAATTTTTTAGGTTTGTTTCATAAATCATTTTAAAACTCCTTTTTTTTATTGATTTTTGCCCTATTTTTCCCGGGTCGTACAAATAAAACTAAAAATATTTAAGCAATATTTTTGTTAAATCAGCTCGAGTTATATTGTATTTGTTTGTTAATTCTGTAAAGAATTTATCTATTTCTACTTTTATTTTTTCTTCTGTTCTTTGTTTATCTTCCTGGTTATAATAATATTTTCTGTGCAAAGGTGTTATTAATAATCTATAATCTTCTAAAAGTTTTAATCTTTTTTCTTTTACGTCTCCTTTCATATAGTTTTTTTGGATTCCTGTTATTGTGTGTTGCAGTTGTTCTTCTACGATTAAATCTGAATAATTTAAATATTTGGTTGCAAGTGTTTTTAACGTGTGTCTAAATCCGTGAATATTTATGTTTATATGGTATTGTTGTTTAAAAAAAGTATTAAAAAAATTTCTGAGATTACTATGTGTTGTTGCAACAAACACATTTTTTTCCGTTATTAGTTGAGCTAAATTATAAATATCGAAAGTTAAATTATATAAATAATCCGTGAGATAAAGATAATATTCTTCCCCTGATTTAGTTTTTGGAAAATAAATAAATTTATCTTGCCATTTTATATCTTTAATATTTATTCTGAAAAAATCAATACCCCGAATTCCAGCTAACAATAAAAATTCAGTAGCGTAAATTTTATAAAGAAAACTTTGCGCTTTTTTGATGTTAAACAAATCAGGGTTCTTGTATTTTAGAAGTTCTTTTGCAATATATTCTTTTTCTTCAAAATTGCCCCCTAAAAAATCTTCTAAAGATTCTTTGATATTTAAAATCAAATCATAAAACTCTCTAACATCTTCTAAAGAATTAAAATGATTAAAAGCTGTTTGTTTTTGCTGTAATCTTTTACAGTTAGTAAAAAAATCAGTATAAACAAAATTATTAGCCGTTTGCAAAGTTTCCTTTTTTATGATTCCTCTTAAAAATAAAAAGTTTAAAAATTTGCGTAGAGTTGTTATACCCATTTTAATTGCATAACACCCGTCTTTTTTTCTGTCTTTAGCACTTCCCGTTCCTTTTGCGTTCTTAATGATATAGTTACAAAAATCTATGAGATTTCTTTCATTTACGTCTTTTTCAGTTTTATTGCTCCAGAATGTAAAATATTTCTTAAAATTTAAAAGAGCTTTTTTATTTACGTCCACTTCTGATTTGATTTTTGATTCCAGCTCATTTTTAAACTTCTCAAAATATTTTCCAAATCTTTTAGTATTTTTATCAAATTTGTTTTTTGGATTCTCTACTCTTAATTTATTGATTTCTTTTATCAGAGTATCATAATCAACTTTGTATTTTCCCTTTTCTTTAAAAATATCAACATCACATATTTTTCTTTCTTTATTTTTATTGACTCTAAAAACCAAAGAACCCCTTATTTCATCTTTTGATTTTGATAGTAAAATATAAAAGTTTTCTTCAACAGTAATTTTTTTACGCTTTTTATCTTCTTTCTTAAAAATAAGAATTTGATTTTCGATGAAAGTCTTACTTTTCACTTTTCGCTCACTTTTCGCATATTGTTGTCAATCTATTTGACATTATAACAAATTGTCCCGCATTTGTCCCGCATTTGAGAGAAGAAATCGAAGAAAACTAAAAATTTTAAGTAAAGCTTAAGGTTAGAGAAAGTAACAGAAATATGGGGATTTTTACGATATTACGGGAATTTTAAAAGGTTCGTTTGTCAAATAGATTTACATTATGCGGGTTCATAGCAAATTCAACTAAAACACTCATTTTTTTCCTTTCAATTAAATACATTCGAAAGCAAGTTTTATTCTCAACCGTTAGTTGAAATTAGCGGGATTATCCCCCGCCTACAAAATTAAGTGCTTCGATTTTGTCATTATTATGAAGAATATAATTATTCCAGTCATCTTTTTTTACTATTTTCATATTTACCGCAACCGCCATTGTTTTATCGAGTACCTTTAATTCTTCTAAAAGTTGTTTAATAGTTGTGTTTGGTGCTATTTTTTTTTCTATACCGTTAATTTTAATATTTATTAATTCTTCATTCTCCATTCTTTAATCTCCGCTATTATAATGTGATTTCTTTGATATCCGCAATATCCAAAAACTCTTTATATATTGAGGCAATAAGGCTTTTTCTGTTATGTCTTATCTTTTCATCTTCAACATTTACCATTACATTGTCAAAAAACTTGTCGATTAAAGGTTTGAGTGACACTAAAAAATCAAGTTTTTCTTCAAGACTTTGAATGTTTTTTACTTTTTTAAACTCTTCCCAAAGGGCTTTTTCCTCATCTTTTTCAAAAAGACTTTCATCAACGTGTATAGAATTTAAATCAAAATCTTTAACAATATTCGCAACTCTTTTAAATGTAGTTGAAAGTTCTTTAAAATCTTGAGAAGATACCATTTCGTCAATCAGTTTTATTTTTTTATCTATTTCTCTTAAATTACTCTCCCCTGTAGAGAGAACGCTTCTGATAACAGAAGGGTTTACATCGTAAAATTTATAAAGCCTTTCGAAAATAAAATCTATCAGCTGATTTGTGTCAAGTCCTTTATAATTATCTTTTAATTCGTTAATTATCTTTTTAATATCAATAGGAATGTCGTTTTCATTTGCAATTTTTATAATATAGTTTGCGGCACGTCTAAGTCCGAACGGATCTTTGTTTCCTTTAGGAATCTTACCTATACTAAAAAGCGCCATCAAAGTATCGAGGTTTCTTGCAATGTTTAAAAGAGCAGAAGTTTTATTGCTTGCCGTATCGGTATATTGTTCTTTAATAGCTGTTGCAATTTCTTCATCAATTCCTGCGGCTTTTGCATAATAATACCCCATAATACCCTGAAGTTCGGTAAATTCATAAACCA
>Ga0256838_1000360_pt1 | contig 29264 bp, 36 predicted proteins | sample 4571419metaG_FD_185978 | JGI IMG/M metagenome (GOLD analysis project Ga0256838, IMG submission 185978) | Hydrothermal vent microbial communities from Guaymas Basin, Mexico - 4571-419 | ecosystem: Environmental > Aquatic > Marine > Hydrothermal vents | place: Mexico: Guaymas Basin | collected... | reverse complement strand
CTTTAAAGATTAAAGATTTTAATGCAGAACTTTTCAAAAAACTGCTTACAAAAAAAGGTCTTGTTATAAGTAAATATTCAACAGCCGAGTTTGTTGTTTTAGATAAAATAAAAAAAGAGATGAGAAATATATCAAGGGTTATAAAAGAGCAGATAGATAGTTTTATAAATCAATATGAAATAGATGAAATAGACAGGATTTTTATTACTTCAGAATATGGTAGGATAGAAGGTTTAGAAGAGTTTATAAAAAAAGAACTCAATATTGAAACGTACAATTTTGAATTTTATGAAAAATATAACCTTGACAGACTTCCTGTAGATCCGTTTCTGTTTTTAGGAATGCTTGAAGCCCATTATGCATATAAAAACAATGACCAGAGATATAATTTTTCTTTATTTTTAAGAAGACCTACATTTTTTTACAGACCTTCTGGAAAACTTCTTTTGTTTTCTTTTATATCTATTGTTTTAATGATTGCATATCCTATTTATTTATGGATAAACGGTATGATTTATGAATCAAAGAATAAAAGCTTACAGCATAAAATTTCAATTTTGAAAAAAGAGCAGAGCGGATTAAATGCTCAGTTAAAAGTTTTAACTGAGAAAGAAAAGAAATTAAATAAAGAGATTTCATCTTATGAAAAAGAGATAAAAAGAGTACAGAAATTTATAGAAAGTGTATATCAGTTTAAATTTTCTTATATTCCTAAATCTCAAGAACTTGTTGATATAAGTTTTTTAATGAATAAAAACGGAGTTTTTGCAGATAATATAAGTTATGAAAATGGAATTTATATTATTAAAGTTTTTTCTTATAAAGAGTCTGCCATTCCAAACTTGATAAAAGAGCTTTCTGACAATGGATTTTCTGTTAATTTTGATGAGATTGTTTATAAAGATAAAAAATATAATTCTGTTATTAGGATTAAAGAATGAAGTTTTTAGATAGAATTGATGACTATTTTTACAGCAGACCTGAAAAAGAATTTTTGTATGTTTTAGGACTTGTAATAGGGATAATTGGATTTTTAATTTATTATTATATCTATCCTGTTGCAGACCGTTATGAAAGCAGGCAAGAAAAAAATTATAAAAAATTATCAGCCCAGTATAAAAATTTAAAAAGCGATGTTAATCTCTTAAGAATTAGGGTTTCGGCTTTAAATAAACATATAAAACAAAGAGAAACTCTTTTAGCTAATTTGAAAAAGAAAAAAGTTTTTTATAGTGAGCTTGCAAACCTTCTTGATTTTGCGGAATTTGACCAGTATAAATGGGCAAATTTTGTAAAAGAAGCCGTTATGAATGCTAAAAATAAGGGTCTTGAAGTGAAAAAAATAGCAAATACTGTTTATGATATAGATGTTGCCGATAACTCTAAAATGCCTGAAATTGTTAAAAGAATGGATATTGGTATAGAGTTAGAGGGTAAATATAAAAACTTTATATACTATCTTTATTCTTATGAGGACAGAAAAGAGTTAATAAGGATAAAAGAGATGAATATTACTTCCCCTGCGAGTTTTTATATCAAACTTTCTATATATGGGTATAACAAATGAAAAAGATAGTTATTGTTTTAACAGCGGCTTTAATTTTGTTTGCGCAGGACGATAAATATTTAATGTATGTGAATAAGCTTGTAAATTACCATTTTGAGCTTAGAAGTATTACTGATAAACAAATTCCTTTTGAAATAAAAGTAGAACACAATAAAACAAATGTAGCGGTTGAAAAGATTTTAGTAAGAAGAATAAAAGTAGAGCTTTTGTCTATATTTAATAATATGGCTCATGTAAAAATAAAAGAGTATTTAGGCGACCAGCTAATTAAACAAGAGAGTAAGTGGGTTAAGAAAGGTGATAAGATTTATGACTGTAAAATTGTTAAAATTACGTTAACAAAAGTTGTTTTAAAATGTAAGGACAGGGTATTAATAAAAACATTAAATAAAAAAATTCCAGGATTTAAGGAAATAAAATGAAAAAATTAATTGTGGCTTTTATTATTGCTGTATTTAGTTTTGCAGGTAGCTGTGATAATAAACTATTTTCTTATTCAAACAGTATGAATGCAAGTGAGAGAATGAGTATAAAAAGTTTTTTGTATCTGTTAGCTACTCAAAAATGTAATGTAAATATTATTGTTAAAGATAAAAAAGCCCGGGCTATTTTAAATGAAAAAATGCCTTTTGTAAGAATTAAAAACTATACTTTGCCTCAGATACTTGATTTGATTTTGAAAAAAAGAGGTCTTTTTTATACGTTAAAAGGAAATGAGTTAATTGTTAGTTATTATAAAACAAAAACATATAAACTGGATTTTATTTCAAGTTCAAGAACAGGTGAAGCAATACTTGATGCTACAGACAATAAAATTACAAACAATTATACATTTAATTTCTGGGATACATTTCAGACTCAGTTAAAAACACTTTTAGACAATAATAAAGGTGAAGATGAAACAGTTTATGAACCTATTGTAAATAAGGATACGGGGGTTATAGTTGTTACCGGTAATATGAGACAGCTTAATGCGGTTGATAAATATGTTAATAATTTAATGAAATCTTTAACAAAAGAGGTTTTAATAGATGTTAAAATTTATAGCGTAGAGCTTTCAAAATCTCATAAAACAGGAATTGACTGGTCTCAGCTTTCTGTTTCACTTCCAGATAGTTCAGTTCCTTTGAGAGCTCAGTATGTGTTTGGGTCTAATTCTATTTTTAACTCAACCACATTTAATGTTGGAGCTTTATTAAACTTTTTGGCTCAAAACGGAAATGTAAATTCAATTTCAAACCCGAAAATTATGACTCTTAACAATCAAAAAGCAATTATCAGTGTAGGGGATACAATTTATTATAAATACGCTTCAAAAGTTGTAACAGACCAAAATGGTAATCCGAATACTGAATATACCATTGACTCAAAATTTGTGGGGGTAATTTTAGATATTACTCCTCAGATAAGTGATAATGGAGAGATTATTTTAAGTATTGCTCCACGAATAAGCGCATTTAGAGATTTAACGCAGTTAGGTACTCAGACTGTAAGGGATATGCCGCCTGATACAAAAGATAATACAATGCAAAGTATTGTAAAAGTAAAAGATGGGGATACTATTGTTCTTGGAGGTCTTATTAGTGATGATAAAAGTTTAAAAGTAAATGGAGTGCCTATTTTAAAAGAGATTCCTATTATAAAATATCTGTTTTCGTCAAAAGAGAAAATTACTTCAAAAAAAGAGATAGTGTTTGTAATTACTCCTCATATAGTAAATCTTAAAAAGAAAAAAACATTAAGGGATTTAGGTTTTGGCCAATTTCGCTAAAGCAAAAGAGCTTTTTAGGGATGTCGTTGATTTAAACAACTATATTCCTCTTAGCTCTTCTGAAAAAACAAAAAACGATTTGCTTTTTGCAATTAATCAAAAAGAGAAAATTATTCTTCTAACAGGAGAAGCCGGAAGTGGTAAGAGTCTTCTTTTAAGAAGTGTATATGAGAGTCTGAAAGAACAAAAAGAGGTTTTTTTTGTAGCTAATCCTTATCTTGAAATTAATTCGGTATTAGACCTTTTAAAATCACTTGATTTGAAATCCCATCACGTATTGCTTCTTGATGAAGCTCAGCTTTTAGAGGGTGAAACGTGGGAGAATTTAAGAATTTATGCTGACAGGGGAAACGTAACAATTGTGTTTGCAACTCATGATACGGATATTAAAAAACTTCTTGAAAAAAAACATTTTAGTACAAGGATTAATTATATCATTCCTGTAAAACCGATAACCCAAAGCGAGATGGAAAACTTTATATATTCTAAGCTTTTAAAACATAACTTAAACGATATTGCTGATATGTTTAACAAAAAAAACTTTAAAAAAATTTATAAATACACAAAAGGCTCACTACGCGCTACAAATCAGCTTATGTTTAAACTTTTTGATGTAATGGATTATTTTTATAAAAAATATCCTTTTAAATTTAAAGAACCGAAAATTGAAGATAAATATATAGAAATTGCCATTATGGATTTAAAGGCTAAATAGTGCATAGATATGAGGAGTTAGAAAGGCTTTATTATAAAAAGCTTTTTTTAAAAATCTTTTTAGGAATTTTTCTTTTTATTGTAATAGTTGTTAGTCTGTTTTTTTTATTAACTTTTTCGAAAGAGAATAAAAAAGAGACTGTAAAAAAACAAAAAGTTGTAAAATCAAAAGAATCTAAAAAAGAAAAAAACGATACAAAAAAAATTGAAAAAAAAGTTTTTGTTAAAAAAACGCAAAACAAAATTGAGCCTCTTAATTTTATTGTGCCTGATATTGAAGAGAAAAAAGAGTCTAAACCTGTTAAAACAGAAAATCAAAATGAAAAAAAGCCTCTAAAAGTTAAAAAAGAAGTCAAAAAAAGATATCCTATTATTAAAGAAGTTCCTGTTATTCAAGAAAAAGAGGTTAAAATAGATGATTTAATAAAAAGTTATAAACTAAATCCAAATTATGATTTAGCATTAATGATAGCAAAAAAGTTTTATAAAAAAAATAATTTAAAATCTGCACAGATTTGGGTTATTAAAGCCAATAATTTAGACCCTTCAAGAGTGGAGAGTTGGCTTTTATTTGCCGATATACTTCTTAAAGAACACAAAAAACAAAAAGCCTTAGAGGTACTTAAAATATATTTAGACCAATATGGAGACAATGAGGCTGTAAGTGCAAAAATAAGGAGTATTAATGAATGAGAAAATAATAAAACAGATAAAATCCCTTCCTCCTTTACCAAAAAGTGTAATGGAAGTGCAAAGAATTACTTCTGATCCAAACTCATCAATAGCCGATTTGGTAAAGGTTATAAAAGATGACCCGATGTTGACGGCTAACTTGTTAAAAGTTGCAAATTCTCCTCTATATGGTTTTGCAAGGCAAATTAAAAGTGTAGACCAGGCGGTTGCTCTTTTTGGAATGACTACAATAAAAGGTTTTGCAATCTCTTTTGCTATTAGAAATAGTATGAAATTTGATTTAAGTGCTTATGGAATTGATGAAAATCATTTTCACGATGTAAGCATAAAAAGAAATGCAGTGGCAATTCAGTGGTATGCAGGTAAAAAAGAAAAACTTGATATAATTGCAATTGACTCTTTTTTAATAGATTTAGGGGCGGTGATAATTTCTCTGGTTTTACTTGGTGAAAATAGGGCGGATGAATTTAGAAAAAGATTAAATAAACAAAATAGGTTTTCTTTAGAAAAAGAGTTTGTAGGGGCTACTACTCCTGAAATTACTGCGGAAATATTTAAACACTGGCATTTTGGAGATGAGCTTATAATCCCAATAGAAAATATAGATAATCCTTTTAATGCCGATAAGTTTCAAGAAGAAGCGGCGGCCCTTGATACTTTGAGAGTTTTATATGATATGTTGGATTTAAGCCCGGATAAGCAGAATGCTTTTAAAAAAGCAAAAGAGTATAATTTAGACGTTAAAAAGTTAAATAAAGTTTTAGAAAAATTAGAAAGGTAAAAAAGTGAAAGAATTTGCATTCAAATTAGTTAAAGGAATTGACAGAAAAGATATTCCAAGAGATAAAAGGGATATTATTAATGATTTAATTGCACTTGGTATTGTAACTGATGGGGAAATTATAAAATTAAAACCAAAATATAGAATTGGTAAAGTCGATGTAACAAAAAAAGGTTTTGGTTTTTTAATTCCTCTTGGAGTAAAAGAAAAAGATTATTTAATAGAAGCCCATCATTTAAATGGGGCAAGCAAGGGTGATTTGGTTATTGCGGAGAGGTTGAATAACAAAAAAGGACGCCCTAAAGCAAAAGTTGTTTATATTTTGGAAAAAGCGTTTGCTTACAGTGTAGTTTATTTAACGTATGAATATAAAAAAGGGAAAAAAGTTCCTGTTCTTAAAAATATTAAAACAGACCAACCTGTTTTTGTAAATGAAAAGAAAAAAACTCTAAAAAAACTTCCACAAGGGGCTGTTTTTAAAGTAAATAACTATACTGCTAAAATTGAAGAAGTGCTTGGAGTGTTACAAGACCCTTGGGTTGATGATAAAATCTCTTTAGCGCTTTATAACAAAAAAGAGGAATTTTCTAAAAAAGCTATTAAAGAGGCAAAAGCGTTTGGTGATTATGTAGATAAGAGTATGTATCCAGACAGGATTGATTTAACAGACCTTCCGTTTTGCACAATTGACCCTCTAACTGCAAAAGACCATGACGATGCCATTTATTATGATGTAGATAAAAATGAAATTTATGTGGCAATTGCGGATGTTAGTGAATATGTATATTTAAATGGAAATATTGATAAAGAAGCAAAGGAAAGAGGATTTAGTATCTATTTTCCTCATAAATCAGTTCCTATGCTTCCAAGAGAGCTTAGCGAAAATATCTGTTCGCTTAAAGAAAATGAAGACAGGCTTGCTTTTGTGTTTAAAATAACACTTGATGAAAACAATGAAGTGGTTAAAGAGGAGCTTTTTGAAGGGATTATTAACTCTCACAGAAAATATTCATATGACAGGGTTGATGAATTTTTAGATGGAAAATTTGAAAACACTGATGAAATTGATGAGGTTATTTTAAAATGGCTTATGCCTCTTTGGGAGAGAGTAAAACATATTAGAACAAAAAGATTAAAAAAAGGTCTTGAGTTTGAGAGTGATGAGATTAGAATGAGCCTTGATGAAAACGGGATGATAAAAGAAGTTAGAATAGAAAAAGAGACTCCATCTCACAAACTTATAGAAGACTGTATGCTTCTTGCTAATCAGGCTGCTGCTAAGATGATAGATTTTGGAATTTTTAGGGTTCATGAAAAACCAAGTGAAAGCTCGCTTGATGAACTTTATGCAGAGCTTGGAGCCCTTGGAATAGAAGTGGATATGGATGAAAAGGATTTTGTAAAGGTAGTTGAAAAAATTCAATCTCAAGCAAAAGAGATGGGTATTAAAAAGTTTGTGGATAAATTAATTATCCGTTCTCAACAACAAGCAAGATACGACGCAGCGTGTACGCCTCATTTTGCACTTGGATTTGACAGATATACTCATTTTACCTCTCCTATTAGAAGATATTCAGACCTTACTCTTCATAGGCTTTTAAAAGCTACTATAAAAGGTGAAAAAAGAATTGTAGATTATATTTTAAGAAACGTTGAAGCTCTTGTAGTGAAACTAAGCGAACTTGAAAGAGAAGCTATGAAAGTTGAGTGGGATTTTTATGACAGAAAATATGCAAGGTTTGCAGAACTTCACATAGGTGATAGATATAAAGGGATTATTGAAGATAAAGAAATTCCACCAATTGCAAAAATACTTGAAGATAAACTTTTAGGAGCAAGAGTTTTTTTGAAAAACACAGAGCAGTTTAATCTTTTTGAAAAAGTTGATGTGGAAGTTGTCAGCGCTAATATAGCAACAGCTAAAATTAAAGGTAGAGCATACAAAATAGAGGAATGATTTCCTCTTAGTATGTATAATTTATACCAAATGCGAATAAATAAGCTCCACCTTGGCTAAACTCACCTGAAATATAATTTTGTGATATTTTATCGTAGATTTTAGCAACTCCCGCCGAAACCATCGCCTTTTAAGGCGAGCAAAGGCGGGTAATAATTTAATCGGGAACTTTTTGATTCTCAATATATATATCAAACAAGGATAGCAATGAATTACGTTTATCGTTTCAGACTTTATCCTACAAAAGAGCAAGAGCGATTTTTAAAACAAGAAGGGGGAAACATAAGGTTTGTATATAATTATTTCCTTTCACTTGCGAAAAAAGAGTATGAATCTACTCAAAAGAAGTGGGACTTTTATGAATATAAAAAATTACTTCCAGAATTGAAAAAAGAATTTGAGTTTTTAAAACTTTCTAACTCACAGTCACTTCAAGAGAGCTTAAAAAACCTTGATAAAGCATTTAAAAATTTTTTCAAAGGACTTACTGATTTTCCAAAATTTAAGAAAAAGAAAAAAGTTAATTCAATTTTAATTCCTCAACATTTTAAAATTGAAAGTAACAAAGTAAAAATTCCGAAATTAAAAATTTCAATCAAATTTAAAAAACATAGAATTATAGAAGGAGAGATTAAGTCTATATCTATTGTTATTACTCCAAGCGGGAAATATTATCTCAATGTTTTAACCGATAGAGAAATAAAACCGCTTCCTAAAGCAAATAAGGCAGTAGGAATAGATATGGGCTTAACAGACTTTATAGTTACAAGCGATAAGCAGGTTATTAAAAACCCTAAACATTTCAAAAAACTTGAAAGGAGGTTAAAATTATGGCAAAGAAGATTATCAAGAAAAGAAAAAGAGAGTAATAATTTTAAGAAATGGGCCAAAAGAGTAGCAAAATTACATGAAAAAACCACTAATGCTAAAAATGATTTTCTACACAAATTATCAAGAAAATTTATTGACGAAAACCAAGTCATAATAGTAGAAAAATTAAACATTAAAGGCTTAATCAAAAACAAAAGGCTCTCAAAACATATTCATCAAGCAAGTTGGTATAAGTTTATCAATATGCTTGAATATAAGGCAAAATTTTATGGAAGAGAATTAATCAAAGTAGATACGTTTTATCCATCAAGTAAATTGTGTAGTGTTTGTGGATATAAAAACAAAGAATTAAAATTATCCGATAGAACTTGGACTTGTCCTATTTGTAAAACTATTCATAATAGAGACTATAATGCCACACTAAATTTACTTAAAGAAGGGCTAAAACAAGTAGGGCTGGAGCAGTCCGAGATGGGGTCCCCACAAAAATCATTTTGTGGGGATTCATCTATGCCTGTGGAGGTAGCTCTGGCGGCGGAACACTCTTAAAGAGTGGTCTACGAGTCATCTACCTGTGAAGCAGGAAGCTCCGCTCTTTAGGGTGGGGTAGCTCACAAAGACCACCCGGATATGTGATAGAAAACCCTAATCTCCATCCGTTTATGTCTCGAGAAGCAAAATGAAATTGCGGTACTACAAAATCTTCTTTTCTGGAGTAATATATTTCTCCGTTGTCATTTTTAAATTTAAACTTATTCAGATGTATGAAAGTAGAAGTGAGTTCGAAAAAATTTTTTTTTCATTATTAAATACCATATTTGCAGGGTTGTAATAAGCACTGTCCGCACCATGAGCGTTTGCAACATTTGTCGCACTAAGAGCCATCCCGCTTAACGATTGTTCCGGAATTTTAAAGCCTCCCGCAAAAAGAGCTGCTGCTATAACTGAGAGGGTTAAAAGCTTTTTCATTTTATCTCCTTTTAAGTTTATTGTATAATTTTACAAAAAGTAGGCAATGTATAAAAGAGATTTTGACAATTTAGAAAAATTACCTAATTATTTACTTTTTTATGGAGATAGCTTTTATTTAAAAGAGTATGAAAAAAAGATTTTAGATAAATTTAAAGATGCAAATATTTTAAAAATGTATTTTAATGAATTTGATTATGAGTTGGCAAAAGTCCATTTAAGTGAAAATTCCCTTTTTGGTGATACAAATGTTCTTATAATAAAGCACAATAAAGTTCCTTTAAATATTGATAAGCTTTTAAAATATACAAAAAACTCTTATCTGTTTTTCTTTTATTACGGGGATAAAAAGCCAGAGATTTTTGGTAAAAATTTTGTTAGGTTTTTTGAACCTACTTTAAAAGATAAAATTACTTTTTTAGATTCTTTAATTCAAAAATTTAATATAAATGTTTCAAAAGAGGCAAAAATATTTTTAGCTTCAAGTATTGAAGCCTCTTTTTTAGAAAAGGAAATTGAAAAACTTTCTCTGTATTCGAAAGAGATAGATTTAAAAGATGTAAAAGAGCTTGTTTTTCTCTATAAAGAAGAGTCTTTTGAAGAAATTATAGTTTCTATTTTAAAAGGAGAGGATTTTTTTGAAAAACTTAATCTTCTTTTAGAAAGAGCAGATTTTAAAAGAATTATTCCTGCAATAATTCGTTATGTAAGAGAGCTTTATGAGTATAATCTTTATTTCAAAAAAACGGGTAACAGCTCTTTAAAAGAGTTTTTAGGTTATCAGCTTCCTTTTGATATAGAAAAACAGAGAATAGAGCTTTGTTTAAAATTTAAAGAAAAAGATTATTTTGAACTTTTAAAAAATCTGCTTGAATTTGAACTTGAAATGAGAAACAGCGAGAAAAATAAAGAAGCTATTTTTTGGGAGGCTATGAGTTATCTGAAAATTTTTAACTCTTTTTAAAAAAATTTTTTAATCTTTTTGCTGCTTTTGTAAGACCGAGTTTCATTCCAGAATATCTCATCATTTTAGCCATTTTTTTATATTTTTCTTTTTCGTAACACGGACTAGCACAGTTTCTGCATCTTGGCTTTGGGTCATTTGGACATTCTTGAAGTTTTGAAATTGCATAGTTTAAAAGGTTATGGCATTCGTTGCACAGACAAACTTCTAAGGTAAATGTTTTTTCTTTGTAAGGAATAACATACTCTTTTTTGTCTCTGTTTTGATGTTTATCGTTACAGTAAATATTAAAAAATTTTTTTAATGTGTTTATTTCATTTTCAAATTTTTCTAATGTCATTTAAAATCTTTTTATAATTTTCCATAAATTCTCGTCATTTTTAATCTCTTTTTTATCTAAGTATAATGTTATTTCATATGCTAAAATTGAAGCTTTAATACTTTTTTGTTCTATTCCAAAAAGGGCAATTTGATTAAAAAAGACTTTTTTATTTATCATAAATTCTCTTTTTACCAGCGATGAAATTCTGCTTCCGACTTCTATTGCATTGTTAATGGATGTGTTTTGTAAAATTATCGCATAATAATTTGTAGTTTTTGGAATTTTAAATACGATATCTGTACTTCTTATATTATTTCTTAGCTCTTTTATACAATCCTGAGTTGTTTTTAAAATCATTATCGTATAGGGAATGGATTTTTCTTTTAATAGATAATTTAGTGTTTTAATATATTTATTGAGTTCTTTCTTTAAAGAAGTAGAGATTTTAAATTTTTCTTGGGTTAATAAAAATCTGTTTTTTTCTTCGCTGTTTCTTTTTTTCATTCAAAGTCCTTAAAGTTTTGGCGTATACCCTCATATAAAATAATACCACAACTTACTGCTAAATTTAGACTTCTTCCTTCTTTTGTCATAGGGATTGTAATACAATTTTGTCTATATTTATTTAAAATGTTTTCATCTATACCCTTTGTTTCACTTCCAAAAATAAAATAATCCCCTTTTTTGTACTCTTTTTTAAAGTAAGGGGTTTTAGTTTTTGTTGTTGCAAAAAAACACCTTGAAGTATCAACACTGTTTAAAAATTCATCTATACTTTCCCAAACTTTTAAATCAAGTTTATCCCAATAATCAAGTCCCGCTCTTTTTACAGCTTTTTCACTGATATCAAACCCGAGTGGTTTTACAAGATGAAGTGTAGCCCCTGCATTTACGCAAAGTCTTCCTATATTACCTGTATTTGGGGGAATTTGTGGATTAAACAATACTATATTAAACACTTTTTTGCCTTTTTATTAAATGTTCAAAAATTTTTGCAATAGCTTTTGGTCTTTTTAAAAAAATCTTTTTTAATCTGTGTTTTATAATTTCTGTTTTAATCTCTTCTTTTGTCATTTTTTTTCTTATAAAATAATTGTTTTGTTTGCATATACAAAAATTCTGTCTTCAATTGCAAGTTTTATGGCACGGCTGAGCACTATTTTTTCAATATCCCTTCCTTGCACTCTCATCTCCTCCCAGCTCATTTCGTGATTTACTCTGATAACGTCTTGTTCAATAATAGGTCCGTCATCAAGATTGTTATTTACAAAATGAGCGGTTGCTCCAATAATTTTAACTCCCCTATCATATGCTTGTTTATAAGGGTTTGCGCCTATGAATGCAGGAAGAAAAGAGTGGTGGATATTTATAATTTTGTTTGGAAATTTCTCTACAAAATTTGGGGTTAAAATTCTCATAAATTTAGCCAAAATAATAAAGTCCGGATTTGTTGGTTTAATTATTTTTAACATTTCGTTTTCGTGTTCCACTCTTGTTTTTTTTTCTGCAGGAATGTAATAAAAAGGGATATTGAATTTTTCTACTAAATCTCTTAAATTTTCCCTGTTTGCAATGACTCCAAGTATTTCTACGTCTAAATCTCCTGAATATTGTTTAATTAAAATATCTCCAAGAGCGTGGGCTTCTTTTGTTGCCATTAAAAAGAGTCTTTTTTTTCTTTTTTTGAAAATTCTTACATTTGCACATGGTATTTCTTTTAAAATCTGCTCTTTTAGTTTCTCTTTATCAACTTCCCCTGCAATTACAGCACGGAAAAAAAATTTATTATTCTCTTTATCAACAAATTCCTGTTGGGTTTCTATATTAAAATCATTTTCATATAAAACTTTAGAAATTTTATAAACAAGCCCTTTTTTGTCATCGCAGTCAATTAAAAGAGTGTATTTCATCTAAGTGCCTTTTTTAGAATAATTTTATCATAACTTCTTATTTCTTCGATTATTGATTTTCTTGGATGTTTAGGGTCAATTTTTTTTGGGCGGTATTTTTTGTCCCAGAGGTTTTCTTTTTTAATCCATTCTTTACAGCAGTTAAGATTTAGTATGCTAAAAGTTTTTAGAGGGTATTTTAAAGCTAAGCCGTAAAGAAATCTGTTTGTAACGATTTTTGGGCATTTTTTGATTTTTATCTCTTTTTTTAATCTGTTTGGAAGATTGAGAGTTTTTATTACTTTTTGGTGGTTTAAGTTTTTATAATAAATTAAATGGTATAAAAAAAAGCTTTCAATTGGATTGTTTTTATAAAGTTTTGCCAAATGAAAAAACTCATTTTTATTAAATTCTAAATTTAAAAGTTTTTTTGCAATTCCAAGGACAATAAAGTAGTAAAATCCGTAATAAAGATACTTTGATTTAAACATTTTTTCAAATTCCATATAAATTCTATCACGGCTTAAGTCGCTAAGGTCAATACCGCAGCATAGTCTAACAGTTTCAGGTGCTACTTTAAATTTAAGACGGCTTGCAAACTGCATAGCTCTAAGAACTCTTAAAGAGTCTTCAATAAAAGTTTTGTCATCAATGTGTCGGATTATTTTGTTTTGAATATCCTTAATTCCGCCCCAAAAATCCAAAATCTTCTCGGTGTATATGTTTTTCATAAGGGCATTCATTGTAAAATCGCGTCTGCGAGAGGCTGTTTTTTCATCTTGAGTTATGGATACTTCAAAACCCTTGTGACCTTTTGTAACTTTTGTCTCAATACGCGGCAGGGCGATATCGAAAGTTTTCCATTTATATACAAAAAAACTTTTTCCAACCCCTTTAGCTCCGAGTTTTTGCATAAGCTCATCGAATTTATCGGGATTTATATCATAAACTTCAATATCATACTCTTTTGATTTAATACCTAAAATTTCATCCCTTACACACCCTCCTACTAAATAAACCCTTTTTGTATAAGGGGCAAAAAATTTTTTTAAAAACTCTAACTCTTTATTTTTCATTTAATTTTTCTTCAATCCTTGCAAGAAGATATTCAAGAAAATTTAGGGTAACATCAAGTTTTACGTCTAAATTCTGGGTATTTGGAGACTGAAGCCCTTCAAAAAGTATTAAAAGCCTTTCTCTTATTTTTTTTAAAAATTCCTTGTCATTGCACTCTTTTTTTTCAAATTCTTTAAAAATTTCCTCTTCTTCAAATTCCTGAATAGTTTTTATTATAGTCTCTTTTAAATCCATTAAAACTCACTTAGCCATTTTTCAAATTCATATCGGTTTTTTTGATTTATGTTATCAAACTCTTTAAGTTTTAAAATATTTACCCCTTTAAATTTTCCTCTTAACTCAAGTCTTTTTATCGATTCGATAATTTCTTCATCATCGGGATGTTTTTTTAAAAGTTTTTTATAAACACTCAAGGCTTCTTTTTTAAAGCCTTGAGATTCTAAAATAAGAGCATATCTTTTACTCAGCGGCATGTTCTGCTATTAATGTTCCCATTTCACTTGTTGTAACCACTTCTTTAGCGTCAAAATTTGCTAAATCTTTTGTTCTATAGCCTTTCGCAAGCACTTTTTTTATTGCATTTCTAATTCTTTGAGAGCTTTTGTCTTCGCCTAAATAATCAAGCATCATAGCAGCACTTAAAATTGTGGCAATTGGGTTTGCAATTCCCTGTCCTGCAATATCAGGAGCACTTCCGTGAATCGGTTCAAAAAGTCCAACTTTTCCGCCAATACTTGCACTTGGAAGAAGTCCTATGCTTCCTACAATCATACTGGCTTCATCACTTAAGATATCCCCGAAAATATTTCCTGTTAAAATCACGTCAAACTGTTTTGGGTCTCTTACAAGCTGCATTGCGGCGTTATCTACATACATATGCTCAAGTTCAACATCAGGATAATTTTTAGCTACTTCTTCTACCACTTCTCTCCAAAGCTCGCTAACTTCAAGTACGTTTGCCTTATCGACAGAAGTTACTTTTTTTCTTCTTTTTTGTGCTTCTTTAAATGCAACGTGAGCAATTCTTTCAATCTCGTCTCTACTGTAAATCATAGTGTTATAAGCTTTGTTGTCGTCTTTATATCTTGGTTCTCCAAAATAGATTCCTCCTGTAAGTTCTCTTACAACCTCTAAATCAACGCCTTTAATAACTTCTGGTTTTAAGCTTGAAGCGTTTGTCAGTTCATCAAAAATAATTGCAGGGCGGAGGTTTGCAAACAGTCCAAGAGATTTTCTGAGTTTAAGAAGTCCTGTTTCGGGGCGTTTTTCTTTTGGAAGGTTATCCCACTTAGGTCCTCCTATTGCACCAAAAAGTATTGCATCTGAATTTTGACACCCTTTTATTGTTTCATCAGGACACGGATTGTCAAACACATCAATAGCCGCTCCTCCTAAAAGATATTCGTTATATTCAAGATTAAATCCGTCTTTGCTTGCAACCGCATCAAGTACTTTTATAGCCTCATCAACAATCTCAGGACCTATCCCGTCACCTTTAAGTACTGCTATTTTATAATTTTTCATTGTTTTCCTTTAAAATCTCTTTTGCATAATTGATTAATCCTCCAGCTGCTATTAATTCCTGCATAAACGGAGGAATTGGGGCAAATTTATACTCTTTTCCTGTGTCGATGTTGTGAATAATACCTCTGTCTAAATCAATTTTTATTAAATCTCCCTCGTTTATTTCATCAGTTTCAAGAATTTCAAAAATAGGAAGTCCCATATTAAAACTGTTTCTGTAAAATATCCTTGCAAAACTTTTTGCAACCACTGCTGCAACCCCTGCGGCTTTTAGTGCAATTGGGGCATGTTCGCGGCTGCTTCCGCTTCCAAAATTTTTACCGGCTACAATTATATCACCCGGTCTGACCTTGCTTGGAAATTCAGGGTCTGCATCTTCCATTACGTGTTTTGCAAGCTCGTGAGGGTCAGATGTGTTTAAATATCTTGCAGGAATAATTAAGTCTGTGTCAATATTGTCTCCAAACTTCCAAACTCTACCTGTTATTATATTCATTTAAAACCTTTTTTGATTGAATTTTATCAAATTTTTATATAATAACACAAAAAGAGTTTAAAATGAAAGTCTCTCTTTGTATTGTAAAAGCTATTAAAGATTTGTTTAATCCTGAGGTTGTAAAAGTTGTTTTGGTTACTGCATTGCCGCTTTTTTTTCTTTATTTTGGGATATTGTTTTTATTTTGGGAGAATATTATAAGTTTTTCAAACTTTATTATTTCCTGGGTCCCTTTTAGTGTTTTGAAGTTAAATGGAGCTTTTTTTGTTCTGTTTTTTTTATGGTTTATAAGTGTAGTTGTTACTTTTGCTGCAATTAGTGCTATTTTAGGTCCCATTTTTTTAAAAAATTTAGGAGAAGAGAGACATTATTTATATACGGTTATTTTAATTTCTCTTTTATCTTTGTTGTATGCGTTTTTGTTTATAAGTAATTGGGATTTTATAAATTCTGAAGTTCAGAGACTTCTTACCCTTTTGCCTTTTGATACGGTTTCAAAAGCTGTTGGGGCTATAGTTGCTGTTTATATCTTTTATAATATGTTTATTTTGTCTTTGTTTATAATTATTTTTATTTTTGCAAAGCCTTTTTTAGAGGCTATAAGGGAGCTTGAATATCCTGTTTTGGAAATTAACATTCAGGATAAGTTTGAATTTAAACGAGTTTTTTTAAAAGATATATTTTTGTTTATAGCTCTTTTTATTTTGCTTTTTCCTCTGTTTTTTATACCGGTTGTTAATATGGGTGTTCAGATATTTTTATGGGCAAAACTTTATCACGATTCGTTTATCTATTTTGTATGTAATGAATATTGTTCTAATAATGAATTTGAAAAACTTAAAAATTATAAGCTAAAAACCATTCTGATAGCTTTAATTGCCGCAAGTTTTAACTTTTTGCCTATTGTAAATTTTTTTGCGCCTTTTTTTGCAGTTATTATGTTTTTTCACTGTATTATACAATTAAAGTTAAAAAAAGGAAATTAATTTTTGTTATCTTTTTAGATTATTTATCGTTTGCAGCATTTCATCACTTGTCATTATGGCTTTGCTTGCCGCGTCATATGCTCTTTGACCGGTTATTAAATCAGTCATTTCTTCTACCAGCTGAACATTACTCATTTCGATAAATCCCTGTCTGATTTCTCCAAGCCCTTCAATTCCCGGAGTTGCTACAATAGGGTCGCCTGAGGCTGAAGTGTTTATATATAAATTACTTCCAAGAGAGTGAAGTCCTGCTGGGTTTATAAATTTTGCAAGCTGTATTTGCCCGATTTGCTGCATTTGAGTCTGTCCGGCTTCAAGAATACTTACAGTCCCGTCTGTTCCTATAGAAATTTGAACCGTATCTGCCGGGAGTGTAATTTCTGGAATTAATTTATACCCATCACTTGTAACTATGTTGCCGTTTGCATCAAGTTTAAACGCACCGTCTCTTGTATAGGCAATTCTTCCATCAGGAAGTTGTACCTGAAAAAATCCGTCTCCTTGGATTGCCAAGTCAAGATTATTATTTGTCTGTTTTAGGTTTCCTTGTGTAAATATTTTTGTAACAGCTGTTGGTCTTACTCCAAGTCCTACATTTATTCCTGTTGGGCTTGTTGTGGTTGTTGAGGTGGCTGTTCCTGCATATTCCATTGTCTGATAAAAAAGGTCTGCAAATTCTGCACGCTGTTTTTTATAACCTATTGTATTTACATTTGATATGTTGTTTGAAACAACGTCAATTTGCATCTGTTCAGACATCATACCTGTTGCGGCTGTATAGAGGCTTCTTAGCATAAAAATTCCTTTTTAAATTTTAAGCAAAATCTGTTCCTTTTACGCTTTTATGCTTGCAAGTTTTTCAATGGCATCTCTTTGTAAATCATCCATAAACGTTGTCATTACTTTTTGATACTGCTCAACAAGCCTGTTTGTTTCAATAAGCTCACTCATTTCTTTTACAACATTTACATTTGATTTCTCTAAAAAACCCTGTAATGTGGAGTTTGTAGTGTTTATTGTTTCACTTCCCGGAATAAAATCCCACATTTTGTTACCTACTTTTTTTAATGAATTAACATTATCTATGCTTACAACTTTAAGAGTTGCTATTTTTTGATTATCTGCAAAAATATTGGCGTTTTCATCTATTGTTATCTGTTTTGCATTAAGAGGGATTTGAATTGGTTTATTTTGAATATCTAAAACTTTAAAGCCTTCTTTTGTAATTAAAAAACCTTCTTTGTCTAAATTAAAATTACCTGCACGGGTTAGTTTTTCTCCATTAGCATTTACTACAAAAAAGGCATTGTTTGATTTTAGGGCTATATCTAAAGGATTTGATGTTTTTATTATGTTTCCAAGGGAAAAATTTGTATATTCTTCTACAATTTGAGGGACTTTATTTAAACTTCTGTTTATAAACTTTGCAGCTTCTTTTGTGTTATCTTCAAGTGGTAAAATCTCTCTTTTTTCACTAAATATTCTTTCGAAATCACCGATTACTATATCATCCTGTTTAAAACCAGGAGTGTTTACATTTGCAAGATTGTTTGATATTAAATCTAAACGATTAAACTGAGTTACCATTGCACCTGTTGCGCCATAATATCCGTTAATCATTAATGTCCTTTTTGTGTTTCTCAAGCAAAAAGCGTTCCTGAAAAATGATTGTAAATTATGGTATAATTACATCTTAAAAGACTTTTGCTAAGTTTTACTTCTGCAGCTTAAATTAAGGAGATTTAATGGCACTTGCTAAAGAATTAATCAAACTTTTTAAAGATAATAAAAACGGTATTGTAACATATGAAAGTATTGTAAATTTTTTGCCTAAAGCCCCTACTAAAAAAGAGACAAAAGAGATACTCGAACTTGCTAAAGAGAATAATATCCGTTTAATGACAGCCGCTGAAGTGGCTAAACTTAAAAACCTTGAGGATGTTGTTAAAAACGAAGAGGAAAGACAGAGAAAAAAAGAAGAACTTGCCGAAGATATTTTAAAAGATAAAGAGCTTCTTGAATGGAGCAGGTCTGATAGTCCTGTTAGAATGTATTTAAGGGAAATGGGACATATTCCGCTTCTTGATAAAGATGAAGAGATTGAAATCTTTAGAAGAATTCAGCTTGGTGAGGAGATTATCCTTGATGCTATATGTTCAATTCCATTTTTGATTGATTTGGTACTTAAATACAAAGAGCCTCTTTTAAACAGAGAAAGAAGAGTAAAAGAACTTTTTAAAAATTTTGTAGATGAAGAAGAAGTGGAAGACGAAGATACAAAAGAGGGTAAAAAAAACAAAAAAATCTCTCTTCGCGAAAAAAGAATTAATGAACTTTTTAAAAATTTAGAAAAAGCTAAAAAAGAGTGGGAAAAAGTTATTGATGAATATGATAAGGTATTAAAAGATAAATCTATGCCAGAAGAAGAGAGACTTCATAAAATTTTACAATTGACTTTTAAAAAGAAAAAAGTAAAAGAAGCACTAAATGAGCTTGGATATACTTCAAAACTTATCAATGAAATTGTAAAAACGGTTGAGACCGCTTTAAAAGGCGATAAAGATTTTGAAAAAGAACTTAAGAAAAAAGAGTATAGACTGCCTCTATTTAATGAGCAGCTAAGAAAATTGCATAAAGAAATTTTGAGTAAAATTACTGAGCTTAGCAAAGAAGATATAGCGGCAATGGTTCCGGAGCATACAATGGTAAATGTTTATATGGATATTAAAAAACTTGTAGAAGCTAAAAAAGCGAGTGAAAATACTTTTGGAATGGAACCTAAAAAGCTTGAAGTTATTTTAGAACAGCTAAAACGCGGTAAAAAGATAGTAACAGAAGCTAAAGAGAAAATGGCGCGTGCAAATCTTAGACTTGTTGTAAGTATTGCAAAAAAATATACTAACCGCGGACTTCCTTTTCTTGATTTAATTCAGGAAGGAAATATTGGGCTTATGAAAGCTATTGATAAGTTTGAGTTTGAAAAAGGTTATAAATTTTCAACTTACGCTACTTGGTGGATACGCCAGGCGATAAGCCGTGCTATTGCAGACCAGGCAAGAACGGTTAGAATTCCAATTCATATGATTGAAAATATTAACCAGATTAATAAAATTATAAGAAAATACGTTCAGGAAGAAGGAAAAGAACCGACTCTTGAAGTTATTGCAAAAGAGATGAAAATGCCAATAGAAAAAGTTAAACAAATTCTAAAAATTTCAAAAGAGCCAATTTCCCTTGAAGCGCCTGTTGGAGAAGAGGAAGACGGAAAATTTGGAGACTTTATTGAAGATAAAACTTTTTCAAACCCATATGAAGAGGTTGTTCAGGAAGATTTAAGAAAACATATAGAAGAGATACTTGAAAACCTTAACGAAAGAGAAAAAGCAGTTATTAAAATGAGATTTGGACTTATGCCAGATAAGAGTGAGAGAACACTTGAGGAGATTGGAAAAGCTTTAAATGTAACGCGTGAGAGAGTTAGACAAATTGAAAGTAGTGCTATTAAAAAACTAAGGCATCCAAACATTGGCAAACTTCTTAAAAATTATTTAGAGGGATAATCTTGAAAAAGTGGGAGCTTATAAAAGAGTTTTTAATAAGGTTTATTAAAGAAGAGATTACAAAAACAGGGCTAAAAAGAGGGATTTTAGGACTTAGTGGAGGAATTGACAGTGCGGTGGTGGCTGTTTTGGCAAAAGAGGCTTTAGGCGATAATTTTAAAGCTTTTCTTCTTCCAAGCCAATTTTCTTCTTCTTCAAGTATAGAAGATGCAAAAGAGCTGTGTGAAAAATTTGATATCGATTATGAGACAATCTCAATTGAGCCTCTTTTAAAAGCTTATCCTATTGAAGATAAAGTCAGACTTGGTAATTTTTCTGCGAGAATGAGAATGGCAGTTTTATACGATAAGTCTGCCGAGCTTTGCGCCTTGGTTATAGGAACTAGCAACAAAACAGAATTGATGCTTGGATACGGAACGCTTTTTGGAGATTTAGCAAGTGCGCTTAATCCAATAGGCGACCTTTACAAAACAGAAATTTTTGAATTTGCAAAATTTTTAGGAGTGCCTGATAGCATAATAAATAAACCTCCAAGTGCGGATTTGTGGGTAGGGCAAAGTGATGAAAAAGAGCTTGGCTACAGTTATGATGAAATTGACCCGGTTTTAATGGATTTTGTGGATAATAGAGCTACAAAAGAGGAACTTTTAAAAAAATATGATAAAAATTTGGTTGAATTTATATTAAAAAAAGTTTATCAAAATCAGTTTAAAAGAAAGCTTCCGATTATTGCAAAACTTAAATCCCGTACAATCGGGCACGACTTTTTATATGAAAGAGATATAAGACTTTGAGAAGAATTTATCAGTTTTTTGAAGAGATACTTTTTTATCCCCGTTTTTACCACTGGCCTTTAATTATTGTCTTGCTTCCTTTTTCTTTTATCTATATGAGTGTTTTACACTTTTTATTTCCAAAAAAGTTTGAAAACTTAGGTATTCCTATTATTAGTATCGGTAATATTATTGTAGGGGGAAGTGGCAAAACCCCTCTTAGCATAAAGATTGCAAAAGAATTTTTTTCTTACAAGCCCGCGGTTATTCTTAGAGGATATGGAAGAAAAAGTAAAGGTTTGGTGGTTGTTAGGGATTTTAAAAGAATACTTACCGGGGTTGATGAGAGCGGGGATGAAGCAATGGAAATTGCAACTTCTGTTAATGCTTTGGTAATTGTAAGTGAAAATAGAAAAGAGGGAATTTTAAAAGCAAAAAAGATGGGAGCCGGGTTTATTATTTTAGATGATGGGTTTGATAAGCCTTTTGAAAAATTTAATATTGTAATAGATGAAAAAATAAAAAATCCTTTTACCCTTCCGGCAGGTGGATATAGGTATCCAAGAGTTGCTTTAAGATTTGCCGATTTGGTGTTAGAAGAAGGAAAAGATTTTAAAAGAAAAATAAAAGTGCCAGAAGGGGATATTTTAATAAGCGGTATTTCAAAACCAAAAAGACTTCTTAAATATTGGAATAAAGAGTATAGGTTTTTTCCGGACCATTATAATTACAAATGGGAGGATTTGAAGCCTTTTCAAAATAAAAGTATTGTAACTACAAAGAAAGATTATGTAAAACTTAGAAATTTTCCTTTAGATTTAAAGGTAATCGAACTTGAGATGGAATTAAAAAAGGAAGTTTTAGAAAAAATAGAAAAATATTTGATAAAATTTCAACAAAAAGGCTAAATAATGGATATTAAGGAAGTAAAAGAAGAGATAAAAAAAGAAGAAGAGCTTTTAGTTAAAGTTTTTCAGCTTGAAAAATTTTTAAAAAAGTATAAAAAGCCTTTAATAGCGGTCGTTTCTTTGTTTGTTATTATTTTAATAGGAAATTCTGTTTATAGTTATTATAAAGAAAATAAATTAATAAACGCTAATAATCTTCTTGAGGCTGCAATAAGAGGAGATAAAAAAGCTCTTGAAGAATTAAAGTCTGATAAAAAGCTTTATGATTTATATTTGCTGCAAAAAGGTGAATATTCAAAAATTTCAACTCCTGCTTTAGAGGAGATAAAAGCTTATGAAATTGCAATGAAAAGCGGAGATAAGAAAAAACTTGAAGAGTATTTAAACAATCCAAATTATCACGTATTAAAAAATGCTGTAAGGGTTGCTTTAATTAGAATATATCTTCAGGAAAACAATCATCAAAAAGCGGTGCTTTTAGCAAATGAAATTCCTCCTTATTCTAAGTTTAAAGAAATTGCCCTGTTTTTAATTCATTATGGGATAGTTAAATGAAAAAGTTTTTGTTAATTCCTGTTTTGCTTTTTTTAGGATGCAGCAGTAAAAATGAGTTTATTCCAGAAAATTCTAAAAAAAAGGTTCTTTTGTCAAAAGCTGATATAAAATATCTGCAAGACTATACAAAAAAAACTTTAACTTTTAAAGAACTCAAATTAAAATATGTAAAAAAAGAAAACTTTCTTGATGACGGGGTTAGGGCTGAGTGGGTTTATTTTGATGAAAATAATAAAGAACTTGGTAAGTTTAAAAAAATAAATAAGGATTTAGCGGTAAATGGTGAAAAACTTTTAATACTCACTCAGAAAAAACTTGTAAAACTTCCTTATATGGTGGCAAGTGCTACTAAAAACAGTAATTTAATTGCTATTGTGTTTGAAAATAACAGTATCGGAATTTATGATTTAAAAAAACAAAAACTGATTTTTTATAGGGAAAATGACCCTGTGATAGTCACAAAATATTTAAAAGCAAGTCCTGTTTTTTATAATGAACTGATTTTATTTCCTCTTTTGACTTCTCAAATTGGCATTTATGATTTAAAAACAAATGATTTTATTAGAAATATTGATTTATCGGATGATAATCTTATAAACAATATTATCTATTTAAATATTGTAAATAATCAGCTTTTTATGGCGACACCAAATAAGATAGTTTTATTTGACCCTAACTATTTAATAGATTTTAAAGGGGCTATTAAACATGTCATAAATGATGATAAATATATTTATCTGTTTATGGTAGATGGAAAAGTTATAAAGTTTGATACTAATCTTAAAAAAGTAAAAGAGATAAATCTGCCTTTTGCCGATTTTTTTGCTCCTGAGTTTTGCAAGGGAGATATTTATACTGTAACTTATAATAAATATTTAATAAAAATTACAAAAGACTTAAATGTAAGTGTTTATAGCGGTAATGATTTTGATACAAGCGAACCTTTAAAAATTAAGGATTGTAAAATTTACAATTCTGATAAGGTGTATTTTCTTGAGTAGATATTTAGAGGCTTTTTTGGAATATTTGTTAATTAATAAAGGTGTTAGTAAAAATACATATGAAGCTTACAAAAGAGATTTATTACAGTTTGAAGAATTTTTAAAAACGGATATTATAAACGCCACTTCAAAAGATGTTATTGCTTTTTTATCAGAAATTGATAATAAGCGTTCGTTAAACAGAAAACTTAGTGCAATAAACTCTTTTTTTGATTTTGCATACAAGAGGAATATGGTTGATGAAAAATTTAAAATAAAACAGGCAAAAATTCCAAAAACTCTTCCTAAGTTTTTGGAAAAAGATGAAATTTTAAACGCTATTTCTCATATAGATTATAATTCTACGTGGTTTGAATTAAGAGATAAGGCTCTTATTTTGTTTTTGTATGCAACCGGTCTTAGAATAAGTGAAGCTTTAAATGTAAAACTTAGCGATATTGAAGATGGATGGGTAAAAGTTGAGATGGCAAAAGGAGAAAAGCAAAGAGTTGTACCTATTGCTCCTTTAGCATTAAAAGCTATTCAGGAGTATCTTCATAAAAGACCTTGTAACAGTGAATATCTTTTTGTAAATAAAAACTGCAATAAACTCAGCCGTATCAGTGCTTTTAATATTACAAAAAAATATTTAAACGTCTCTCCTCATGTTCTTAGGCACTCATTTGCTACTTCATTGGTACTCGGAGGAGCAGATTTAAGGGTAGTTCAAGAGCTTTTAGGCCATGCTTCTCTTAATACTACTCAAATTTATACTCATATTCAAAAAGAGAATTTAAAAGATACGGTTTTAAAATACCATCCTTTAGAAGATTTAGAATGAAAGATGTAGTTGATGTTTTGCAAAAAAACGGAATTATTTGTAAAGAGTTAAAAGAGATAAATTTAAATACCAGAAAAAAAATAAAAACCTATCTTGGTGTAAATCTAAAAAATGAATACTGTTTGGTTATAGCTTTTTATAAAAAAAGCAGGATTTTAATAAAAGATTTAGAAATTTTAAAAGAGATTAATTTTCCTGTAAATTTTAGGTATAAAAAAAGAATTTTAATTCTAAATTCTCAAATCTGTTCTAAAGCAAAAGAAGAACTTAAAGATTGGAGGATTTTGTGGTTTTAGTTGATATTGGCAATACTCATATACATATTTTTGAAAACGGAAAAGTTTTTAATGTTAAAGATGCTTATCCTATTAGGGATAAAGTTTATTATATAAGCGTAAATGATAAAAAAGAACGAGATTTTTTAAAATTTAATCCGGATGCTGTTAATTTAAAAGATAAAGTTAAATTTGATACTTCTTATAAAAATCTTGGAATTGACAGAGTAATGGCTTGCAAGGCTGTAGATGATGGAGTTGTTGTTGATGCAGGAAGTGCTGTTACTATTGATATTATGCAAGATAATATCCATTTAGGCGGGGTTATTATGCCCGGTATTAGTGCTTTTAGGGAGGCTTTTGGTAGAATTTCACCAAAATTAAATGTAGATTTTTGTGAAGTCGATTTTAAAAAACTTCCTCAAAATACCTGTGAAGCTATAAGTTTTGGAAGTATCGGGGCTGTTGTTTTAATGATTGAAAATCTTAGAAAAAATAAAATAGTCTATTTTACCGGTGGAGATGGCAAGTTTTTAAATAAGTTTGTAGATGGAATTTATATAAGAGATTTAGTCTTTAGAGGAATGATTAAAACTATAAAGGAAGATTTATGACAGTCGCATTGCCTAAGGGTAGAATTGCAAATGAAGTTTTAGCTATTTTCAAAAAAATTTTTAACGAAGATTTTGAATTTGAAAGCAGAAAACTTATTTTAAAAAAAGCGGGTTTTACGTTTTTAAATGTTAGAAACTGGGATGTGGCAACTTATGTAGAAAAACAAGCAGCCGATATCGGAGTTGTGGGGTTTGATGTTATAACAGAACTTAGAAGTGATGTATTAGAGCTTTTGGATTTAGGACTTGGTAAGTGTAGAATTAGTGTTGGTGGTATAAAAGGAGATGAGAGTTATAAAAAAAAGAGTGAAATAGTAGTAGCAAGTAAGCTTAAAAATATAGCAAAAGAGTATTTTAGTAAAAAAGGAATTCCCGCACAGATTATAAAACTAAACGGTTCAATTGAGCTAGCACCCCTTGTTGGTCTTAGCGATGTTATTGTTGATATTGTGGAAACCGGAAGCACTTTAAAAGAAAACGGACTTGAAGAAAAAGAGGTAATAATGCATTCATCTGCAAGACTTATTGCCAATAAAAATTCATTTTTAACCAAAAAACCTCAAATTTTAGAACTTGTTGAAAGAATAAGGGAAGCAAATGGGGCTTGAGCTTTATGCTAAGGTTGAAGAGCTTTTTTTAGATAAAGAAGCCGCTTATATTTTATGGGGAAAATTTATTGAGATTTTAAAAGATTATGAAATAAAAGGAGTTTTGGATATAGGATGCGGAAGCGGTGATTTTTGTATGCTTGCAAAAAATGAAGGCATTGATGTTTTTGGAGTGGATTTAAGTAAAAACCAGGTAAAAAGAGCTCTTAAGAAGGGCTGTAGTTGTGAAACTTTGGATGTTTGTAATTTAGATAAAAATTTTGATAGTGCAGTTGCTATTTTTGATGTAGTAAATTATATGAACGAAGATGAATTAAAGAAATTTTTTGAGTGTGTGAGAAATGTTATTAATAGATATTTTATTTTTGATATTAATACTTTATATGCAATGGAAGAACTTGCAGTCGGTACTTTAAAAGCTGAAGATGAGAATAGATTTTCGGTTCTTTATAGCGAATTTGAAGATAATAAGTTAATAACTGAAATTACTCTTTTTGAGAAAAAGAGCGATGAATGTTATGTAAAAACTCAAAAAAGTATTATTCAATATTTTCATTCTATTAATAAAATAGAAAAGATAAGTAAAATGGAGCTTATAGAAATTATTCCTATTTCTCTTTACGGAAGTGAGGAGGCGGAAAAACTTATAGTGGTTATGAAAATTTAACCTTTTGGTTTAAAATTTTCTTTGCTGATGCAAAATTCAGGCACAAAGCATTTTTCGCATTTAGGATTTTTTGCCGTGCAGGTATAACGTCCAAAAAGAACAAATGCTTGGTGAAGTTCGTTTAAATCTGTTTTAAAAGCTTTTACTAAGTCCTCTTCCGTTTCTTTTACTGTTTTAGCATCGGTTATTCCTAAACGGTGACTAACTCTAAAAACATGAGTATCAACGGCCATTCTGTTTTCTCCCTTGCTTTCTATTAAAAATACATTTGCAGTTTTATTGCCAACACCTGGGAGTTTAATTAGTTCTTTGTGGTCTTTTGGAATATTTCCTTTGTATTTTTCTTTTACTTCTTTTGCCATAGCAACAAGGTTTTTTGCTTTATTGTTAAAAAAGTTGCATGATTTTATTATCTCTTTTACATCTTCAACTTCAGCACACGCAAGTGCTTCAATAGTGGGGTATTTTTCAAAAAGCTTAGGAGTTATCATATTTACTCTTTTATCAGTGCACTGGGCGCTTAATATTATAGCTACTAACAGTTCATAATCATTATTGTAATTTAGTTCTGTTTTGCTCCCTCTGTAATGTTCTAAAAATCTTCTTTTAATCTCTTCAAGTTCTTCAGGGGTTCTTAAAACCAATCTTTCTCCTTTTGTTTTTTAAAATGCTATAATAACAAATATTTTTAAAAAAGGAGATATATGGCTGGACATAATAAATGGTCTAAAGTTAAACATATTAAAGCAAAAGAGGATGCTAAAAAGTCTAAAATTTTTACTAAACACGTAAGAGCTATTATGACAGCTGCAAGACAGGGTGGGGGAAATCCTGATAATAACCCAGCACTTCGTCTTGCAATTGATAGGGCAAAAGCAGACTCAATGCCTATGCAAAACATTCAAAGAGCAATAGATAAAGCTACAGGTAATCTTGATGGAGTAGTTTTGAGTGAAGTTACTTATGAAGGATATGGACCTGGCGGTGTGGCAATTATGGTTGAATGCTTAACAGATAATAAAAACAGAACGGTAGCAGAAATTCGCCACGCATTTAAAAAAGCCGGCGGCAGTCTTGGTACAAGTGGAAGTGTTGCTTGGATGTTTGAAAAAAAAGGTATAATTGTTGTAAATAGAAGTGATAAAGATGAAGAAGTAATGGAAGCTGCTATTGAAGCGGGAGCGGAAGATATTAAGGAAATGGATGAGGTTTTGGTAATAGAGAGCGCTCCTGAAGATTTTAACGCAGTGCTTGAAGCGGTTAATAAAATTAATGGAATTGAAATACTTGAGAGTAATATTCAATTGACTGCTACAAATTTAAGTGAAGTTGATGATGAAACAGCTGAAAAAGTTGAAAGACTTATTGAAGTTTTAGAAGATATAGATGATGTACAAAACGTAATACATAATATGGCATAAGGAGAAAAAATGAAAAAAATAGTTATAAGCGGATTAATAGCAACAAGTGCACTTTTTGCGTTTCCAGGGATGATGGGCGGCAGTATGAAAGGCAATGCCGGAATGATTGGCAAGCCTATGCCAAATCTTACAGATAATACAGTTTTAGCTGAAGTAAATGGAAAAAAGATTACTGTAAAAGAGATTAATGCTTATTTACAAGGCATTACTGGAGATAACAGGATAAAACTTCAAGACCTTCCAGCTCAACACGTAAAGCAGTTTGTAAAGCAGTATGTTGATACTTTATCGCTTTATAAAAAAGCAAAATCAATTGAAAATACTCCTCAGTTTCAAGCGGCAAAAATGAAACTTGCTGTTGATATGTGGCTTAAACACAGACTTCAGACTATGAAAATTTCAGATAAGGAAGCAAGGGAGTTTTATGAGAAAAATAAAGACATCTATTTTAAAACAACTCCTCAGGTTAAAGCTAGACATATCTTAGTAAAAGACAAAGCAACTGCTGAAAAACTTATTAATGAGTTAAAAGGTCTTAAAGGAAAAGCTTTAGAAGAGAAATTTGCTGAGCTTGCTAAAAAATATTCAGTTGGTCCAAGCAAGGTTCAGGGTGGAGAACTTGGATGGTTTGATCCAAAATCTATGGTTCCTGAATTTGCTGAAGCTGTTAAAAATTTAAAACCAGGTCAAATGACTCTTCAGCCTGTAAAGACAAGGTTTGGTTATCATATAATTTTAGTTGAAGCTAAAAAAGATAATAACTATATGCCTTATGAGCAGGTTAAACCTCAAATTGTTGAATATCTAAAAAGATTAAAACTTCAAGAGGAGATTAAAAAACTTCAATCAAATGAAAACGTAAAATATTTTATAAAAAATTCTTAAAGGAGGAGTAGATGAGCTGGTGGAAAGACCTTGGGGTAAATCCTGGAGTATTAACAGGAAGTGAAGCTGCAAAAGTTTTGGATTACGCAAAAGACCACGGATTCGCTCTTCCGGCTATTAATGTGGTTGGAACAAATTCGGCAAATGCTGTTATGGAAGCGGCAAGTTCTTTAAATCTTCCTGTTATTATTCAGTTTAGTAACGGTGGGGCTCATTTCTGGGCTGGAAAAGGGCTTGAAAATGAAAATCAAAAAGCGGCTATTCTTGGAGCAATCGCCGGAGCTAAACATATTCATACTTTAGCTGAAGCTTACGGAATTCCTGTAATTTTACATACAGACCATGCGGCAAGAAAGCTGCTTCCTTGGATTGACGGTCTTATTGAGGCAAATGCAAAACATAAAGAAAAATACGGAAGACCTCTGTTTAGTTCTCATATGCTTGATTTGAGCGAAGAACCTCTTGAACAGAACGTGCAGACATGTAAAGAGTACTTAAAAAAACTAAGCGCGCTTGACATTATGCTTGAAATAGAACTCGGTGTAACCGGAGGTGAAGAAGACGGTGTCGATAATACTGGGATTGATAATTCAAGACTTTATACTCAGCCTGAAGATGTTGCATATGCTTATAAAG
>Ga0256838_1000358_pt1 | contig 29298 bp, 35 predicted proteins | sample 4571419metaG_FD_185978 | JGI IMG/M metagenome (GOLD analysis project Ga0256838, IMG submission 185978) | Hydrothermal vent microbial communities from Guaymas Basin, Mexico - 4571-419 | ecosystem: Environmental > Aquatic > Marine > Hydrothermal vents | place: Mexico: Guaymas Basin | collected... | reverse complement strand
AATGAGGCTTATTTCTCTGGTGTTAATAATTTAAAATTTGATGAGAATGATATGTTACCTAAGGTGTCACAGGTTTAGATAATAAGGATTTTTATTTAGTGGTCTTGACAATGGGGGACATTATAAATTGTATGAAAATGACCTAGTAGAAAATAGCAATGATGGGGTGCTTTTTGAGATTTGTTTTGGGAAATAATATTCTTTTGAATGGATATCCTTTATGGGTATCCATTCATGGGTGCTATAGGCTGTACTAAATACTAAAGTTGGGTGTATCGTCTGGCATGTGTGTGGCTTCTGCTTTTTTGGCTTCTACTTCTGCTTCATAGTTCATGATTTGTTGGCGTACTTCATGGATTTGAGCGAGGCTTACACCATCGTCACTTGACCATGCTACTTCTACTTCTGCTCCGTATTCTTCGCCTATCGTTTCTATCTTTTGGGCGTATTCGTTGATGTCCAGGCAGATAATTCTGTTTTCTGCACTCTCTTCTTTCATAGTGTCGCTTAGTTCTATATACCAGCGTCCTAGAGGGTTGCTTTTAATCACTGATTCTATGACTACCATCTATACACCTCCGTGAAAATCTTTTTTCTTTAGGTCACCATTGTAGATAATATCACGTACATCTACAGAATCCATATTGAGCATATCAGGGACGACATCGGCTTCTTCTAGGGATTTGATAGCACCTTCTAGCTCTTCTTGGTAAGTTTGCATCATATCAGCGGCTAATATGCCTTGGGTTTGTTGAATTTGTACCAATTTTTTGATTTCTTCTTCTACGCCTGTACCATCTATGGTGACAATCATTTTGCCTTTTTCTTTGTCTCCAAAATGGTAATCACAGACACCACTAGCTTCTAAAGTTTCTTTGACCATGTCATAATTTTTTGGTAATACTTGGACTACGATACTTGATATATTCATGTTGACCCTTTTGTTTTATTGGTTTAAATCCCACATCATGATGGTACTATCATCACTAGAGGAAAAAAGTATGTTTTCATCTTTAAAGAGTAATGTGTTGAGTGTACTCTTTTGTCCTTGAAGTTTGGCTATTTTAGACTTACTACTACGCAAGTAGATAGAAATATCATTGTTTTCATCCATAGCAAAAGCTACCTTTTTGGCAGAGGGGCTAAGTCCTGTTGCATAGATAAGAAAAGAGCCTAAGATAGCGTCACTTGTCCCCATGAGGGTATCATACAATGCACCACGTCTGTCTTGCCCTGCTCCACTCACGATGCCTTTTTTGAAGGCTACTTTATAGACATTATCGACATTAACGCCCTTTAGCTCTTGGGTCATTTTGCCTGTTTTGGTATCAATGATATTGAGTACACCACTTTCACAAGCAAAAACAGCTTGGCTTTTGTCTTCACTTAGTGCAAAATCAGAAAACTTAGATTCGTTCAGTTGAACACGGTAGATTTCTTTTTGTGCTTTGATGTCAAAAAGTATCGCTTCATTGGAAAGTAAGCCTAATAAAATTTGATTTTCATTGATAAACCTTGCTTTAATCGCAGGGAGTTTATCTGTATGGCTTTGGATTTGTGTGCTGGTGTTATGCTCATGTATCCAAAGGTTGGCATAGCCACCTTTACCACTGTCACTAAGTAGTAGATAACGATTGGCTATCTTGTCTACTGAAAAGACACGAGGGGGTATCTTGTCTCCCATGAAGTCTGTGACGACGGGTAGTGATACCTTGTAGATAAATGCTTTTTTTTCGTAGTCATAGACGTGTAATATCCCTGCATCTGTACCGATGACCAATGTATCTTCACGAAGTACCATATCTTTGGTTGTGCCATCTACTTCTATCTCTAAAAGTGGGGAGAGTGCCACACTACTTTGCAAAAGTATCATAGAAAAAAGAACTATTTTTAAGATAGTTTTCATTGGAGAAGCGCTTCTATCGTCGTTAAAATCATAGAAGCAATACCATTTTCATCCAAAGATGTTTGTATGCCATAGAGGTCTATTTCACTGACATATATCTCTTCTATATCTTTATGATTTTGGAGTTTTTTAATCATCTCTAAAAGGGTTTTTTCACCTATGGCTTCTTGTGTGAGTTCTGTAATATAGACCAGATAATTATAATCTTCTGGGTCAATAGCATCAAATTCATCTGTATCATCATCGTTATAATTTTCATCTATAACCAAAATATAGCGTAAAGCAGATAGGTCTGATGGTAAGAGTTTAAAAAGTGCTGGGTATTGTATTTCTATGGTTTCTATTGTCAAATTTATTGCTCCATTTCATTGTTGTTATTGTTCATAGCGATGGCAGTATAATTGATAGCTTGGGTAGGACATCGCCCCACACAAAAGCCACAGCTTGTACATTTATCCATATCTATCACTGGCTTGAACAATCCATTGAAAAGTATAGCATCATCAATACATGGTTCTTTACACGAAAAGCATATCACCCCATGATGGGCGACACATCCTTCTATAGAGATACGAAAAGTAGCATTGAGCTTTTCATTCGTATGCGTATTATCTAGGCTTAAGACATTGGGGACACATGCTATGGCACACTCTTCACAAAAAGTACATCCACTTGTAGCAAAATCTAGCTTGGGTGTACCATCATCTTGTATCTTAATAATCTTTTCATCACAAGAAGCGACACATGCTTTGCTTTCACATACGATACACTCACTCTGAAAAAGAGACTCATTTAGACCATAAGGAGGTCTTAGCACTAGGGCTAAGTGTTCCTTATTTTGGTCTAAAGGTTTTCTAAAAACATTTAAAAAATCGCGACGAGATGCCACGCTTATTCACCCTCTATAAAAGGTATAGTTTCAGATACTTCATAGTCAATACCTTCATTCATGTGGTCTACAAGTGAAGAGTGTGCTTTATTTATATCATCTCCATAGTCTGGTCTAAATGTATTGGCTACAGATGTTTTCATCTTAGACTGTGGTGCATGACATTGTGTACAGTTAAAACGTCCTTGATAGAGTGTATCACTTGTCTCTGCTTTAGCAATCTTAATATCAGCTGTATTTGCTAAAGTACGTCCTAACACTTGTCCCTCTTTAAGTACAACACCATCTTTCATCGTGGTCACTGGTCTATAGTTGGTAAAATGTGTTACAGGAATAGGTGTAGACCCCACAGCTGCTGCAACTTCTGGCAAGTGACATCCTAGACATTGGTTATTCATCTTAGTAATAGGAAGTAATCCATCTACAGAATGAGGAATCATCGGTGGAGCATCTTTATAGGCTCTTTCAAATTTTGTAGATGACCCAGGGGATGGTCTGTCATAATCTGCTTTTGTTCCCTCTGTTGTATCTTCTGAATAAAGGTCTGTTTTTCTAAGACCGAGTGCTTTTTCAGATACAGTATTTCTATTACCCAAATCTTCTTCTTCGATACGCATATCATCTGAAGCTTCAGCATTGAGGTCAATATAAGTACCTCCCGATACAGCTACAGCAGCAGCAGCGGCAAAAGTTGTGGCTTTTTCTGTTTGTGTTCCTGCATCAATCTTGATAAGTAAAGACATCGCTTCAATATCAGAATCTTTCAGGTTTTTGACTTGTGCCATCATCATACCTTTAAGGGTTTGCCCATACGTACCAGCTTTATAACCTTTGAGTGCATTGACTATCTCTTTGAGACTCATATCTTTTACTATTTTTGATTTACCCATTGCTGCGAGTTCAAAGTTTTGTCCATGACATCCTGCACACACTGCAATACTTACAGCATACGCACTTGAAGTAGCCAACATTGCACCTATGGCTACCGTTTGTATAATTTTCTTCATTATTCTTCCTCCTACCTATTTGTTTTTAGTAAAATTTCTTATACTAAATTTTAATGCATCATCATTGCACACATCCACACACCTACCACAGTTTGTACATTCGCCATCGGTTACAGAGATACTAGACTTATTTATCATGTGTAAGACTTGATTTTCAGGGCATACCACTTTACAGTCCATACAATTGGTACAGGCTTCATGGTCATGCTCTACTCTAATGATACTTTGGCTTCCTATGATAGAGTAGGCTGCACCCAAAGGACACAAATGCCCACACCATCCATTTTTGACACCAAATAAATCAAATAAAAAAATCGCCAAAACCACAGCAAATCCCATACCAAAGCCAAAGACTATCCCTCTTTGCATGATAGTAATGGGTGAAAACACTTCAAAAGCAGCCACCCCTACCAATGCTGAGACGATAATCCCTACGACCATAATCCAATATCTAGCAGACCTTTTTAAGAAACGGTAATTTACCTCTTCTTTGTCAAGGTTGAGTTTACGTCTTAGCCAATTGGCTAAATCTGTGACCATATTGATAGGACAAACCCACGAACAAAAAGCACGACCACCTACGACAAAATAAAACATCGTAATAATCAACGCACCGAGCAATACATCTGTACCCAAGATAAACCCTGTTGCTAAAACTTGTACAGTAGTATAAGGGTCAGCCAAAGGAATCGTACCAAAGAGTAAAGATGTACCAAATGTACCCTCTAAGATATGCCATCCATACGCATTGGCAGAAAAATATAAAAATAAAATCCCCAACTGAACACTACGTCTTAGTAATAAATATTTCATATTTTTCATTAGTATTCTAGCTCCATATTGAGATAATCATTCACATTTTTTTTGCTTAATTCAGTAGTTGTCACTTCTGCTTTTGCATTGCCTACACGTTCTTGGTCTTTACTATCCCAACCTTTGACATAGTGATCTCCTGCTTTACCTTTGGCTACATCATTAGGAAGCACAAAGATAGCTGGTTTTTCTGTGACACAGGCTTGTTCACATAGCCCACATCCCGTACACGCAGTATCTTGTACTATTGGTAGTAAAAAGGCGTGTTTACCCGTTCTATCATTCTTTTGATATTCAAGTGTAATGGCTACATCCAACAATGGACAAGCACGATAACACGCATCACACTGAATACCCCAAAAGGCGATACAAGACTCTTTGTGTACGACAGCTAGTCCCATCGTTGATTTGTTGATGTCTAACTCTTGCTTTTCATTTAGAAGGCTAGGCATATCCAAAGCACCAGAGGGACAAACAGGTACACAAGGTATATCTTCACACATATAGCAAGGCACTTCTGTAGGTATAAAGTACGGTGTTCCTATCAGTAAAGAGTCACCTCCTTTTGCCATTTGAAGTGTCCCTACTCTTGCTTTGCCTGTTTCTTTGTCTATATTCGTATCTCTATTGGTACACGCCTCAGCACAAAGACCACACTTGATACACGCTGTCAAAAAATCTTTTTCAGCCAATGCCCCAGGGGGTCTTAGTACCAAAGGTGATGCCTTTACAGAATCGCTATAACCACTCCATAACATTCCACCTAAAGTAGCTAACCCCACACTTTGTACTGTGGTTGCCATAAAGTTTCGTCTGTTTTTAGAGTGATTCATCGTCTTTATACCTTAGTAAGTTTTACAGCACATTTTTTGTAGTCTGTTTGTTTTGACATAGGACATGTTGCATCCAAACATACTTTATTGATAAATACTTTTTCATCAAACCAAGGTACAAATACAAGCCCTTGAGGTACACGGTTACGCCCTCTAGTTTCTACTCTAGCCTTAACCCTACCACGGCGTGAATCTACCCAGATAAGTCCACCTTGTTTGAAGCCTTTTTTCTTAGCATCAGCAGGGTGCATATAACAAAGTGCTTCAGGTACAGCACGGAAAAGTTCAGGTACTCTCATCGTCATCGTACCTGAATGCCAATGCTCTAGTACCCTACCTGTACATAACCAAGTATCATACTCTGCATCTGGCATTTCAGGAGGATCCATGTACGGTCTTGCATAAATTTTGGCTTTATTTTTAAGCGATTTTTTGTTTTTGTCTTTGATTCCTTTGAGGTCACCTTGAGCCAATGCTTTAGCCAATGTACCATAGAATGCAAAGTCAGTAGCACCACTTTCTTTGGCTGCTTTTGCTGCATAAGGATCATACTTAACGTTAAATCTCCACTGTGTCTCTTTACCATCAACAACTGGCCATTTAAGTCCTCTTACTTTGTGATATACTTCAAAAGGTGCAAGGTCATGTCCATGTCCTCTACCAAATGATGCATACTCTTCAAAGAGGTATTGATGAATCATAAATCCATACCCTTTCCATGCCTTACCATCTGAGCCTAGTACATTTCTACTGTCTCCTCTTGAATCTGTATCATCATAGCCTTTTTGAGGGAATTTATCATGCAACTTATATGATTTTGCTTTTTTATTTGCAAACAAAATTTCATACATTGTTGTGTCTTTTGTATATCCCATCTTGACAGCATCTTTGATAACATCAGGAAGTACTTTTTTATTTCTTAAAACAGATTCGCCCCAAAGGTCTGCAACTGTAAATCTTTTAGAAAGCTCTATCCACTGCCATGTATCACTCATCGCATTACCTACAGGAAGTACTTGTTGTCTCCAATGTTGCGTACGACGCTCAGCATTTCCATACGCACCCCATTTTTCATAAATCATAGCAGATGGCAACACAAGGTCAGAAACTTTAGCAGAAATACCAGGGTATCCATCAGAAGTTACGATAAAGTTATCCATCTCACGTGCTGCTTTAATCCAGTGAGACGCTGATGCTGAATCTTGGTAAGGGTTACATACACTAACCCATGCAAACTTAATCACACCATCTTCAATATCTCTATGGATTTTCATAATATGCTGATTACCTACTGGGTTAAGCGTACCATCTGGAATACTCCAACCTTTTTCAGCAATTTTTCTATGCTTAGGATTTTTGACCATCATATCAGCAGGAAGTCGGTGACAGAATGTTCCTACTTCTCTAGCCGTTCCACACGCAGATGGTTGACCTGTAAGCGAGAATGCTCCAGAACCTGGTTTTGCTTGTTTGTTAAGTAAGAAGTGAACGTTGTAAGAGAGTGTATTTACCCAAGTACCACGTGTATGTTGGTTCATACCCATTGTCCAGAAACTTACTATTTTTCTACCTTTTTCAATGTAAAGATTGGCTAACATTTGAAGCTTTTTCTTATACTCTTCAATATCTTCGTTTGGATCACCTTTTGTGTTTTTCGCAGTATATTCTAATGTATAAGGCTGAAGTGATTTTTTGTACTCTTCAAATGAAATTTCCCAGTGTTTAAGCGTACCTGCAGTATGCTTCATGGTATCGCCCTCTTTGTACCCATAAGGTTCAAGAGCTGGTGCTTCTTTTGCTGAAACTTTTTTACTCATCTCTTTATTGATAGTTTCCATTTCAAGAGCAGAGTATTTACCCGCACTTCCATCTTTACGAACAGGGGTAAGTGATTTTTCTTTGGCACGTCTAAGACCATATCCAATATTAACTGGACCTACGGCAAATACCATGTGTTGCTTAACAAAATCCCAATCAATAATCTTTTCTGCTTCATCTCTCATAACGATTTCACGCGCGATATAATTCCACAAAGTAAGGTCAGTATTTGGAGAGAAAATAATCTCAATATCAGCCAAATCTGAAGTTCTATGTCTATAGGTAGAGATATTTACTACTTTTACTTTATCAGGATTAGATAGTTTTCTATCTGTGACACGTGACCATAAAATAGGGTGCATCTCTGCCATATTTGAACCCCAAGATACAATAGTATCAGTAAGCTCAATATCATCATAACAACCACTAGGCTCATCAATACCAAATGTTTGGTAGAAACCAACAACAGCAGAGGCCATACAGTGACGTGCATTAGGATCAATCGCATTAGAACGGAATCCTGCTTTCATCATCTTTTGAGCAGCATACCCTTCCATCACAGTATATTGACCTGACGCAAAGTTAGCTACACCTTCTGGTCCTGAATGTTTTAGTGCTTTTTTGATATGTACTTCCATCTCATCAAAGGCTCTCTCCCAAGAAACAGCTTTGAACTTTCCTTTTTTATCAAACTCGCCTTTGTCATTCATACGAAGAAGAGGTGTTTTAAGTCTATCTGCACCATACATAATCTTGGCATTAAAATAACCCTTAATACAGTTAAGACCTCTATTTACAGGGGCAGCTGGGTCACCTTTTACGGCAACAATACGCCCATCTTTAGTTGCGAGCATTATCCCACAACCTGTACCACAGAAACGACAAGCTGCCTTGTCCCATCTCCATTTAGATTCTGCTTTTTTCGCTGCTGCTTGTGCTGACTGTGGAACAGAAATTCCTACAGCACCTGCTGCTGCTACTGCTGCTGAATTTTTCAAAAAATCACGTCTATTTAATGACATTTTTCCTCCTAATTAAATATATTACGATTAAAAAAGGAACTCCCTTTTTAATACCTCGATGCTAAAATAAAACTATATAAAAGTTATCATATTTAGTGTAACTTTATAAATCTAAGTAATTCTTGATTCATATCAATTAAGAGGGAAAGTTACTAAAAAATAGCTGTAAAAGGTTATAAAAGTGACAGCTAAGAGCATCTCATTTTATTGGTTTCAATGATATACTTTAAAGCATCTTCATCCAATATCGTAACGATATGTCCATCAATTTTAAGAATATTTTCTTTTTTAAATTTACTCAATAGACGAGAGAGTGTTTCAGGTGTCATGTTGAGCATATAGGCGATTTCATTGTTTTTAAGACGTTCAAAGATAGAAGGATTGGTATAAAGTACATCAGCTATCTTTGCTTCCGAAGAGAAAATCGTCTCTTTGTGCAACAGTGTAGCTAAAAGTTTCATACGCTGTGCAAGGGCTTTGAGTAAAGAGACAGAAAAATCTGTATTATTTAGACACTCATGAAATAGCTTTAAAGGCAATAATCCTATGTATCCATCACTCAAAAATTCACAAGTCGCAGGAAATTCTACATTTTCAAAAGCAACAAATAGTGCAATAGCCTCAGGGGCTTCAAAATTGTGCATGTGAATTTGAGTGCCTTTAGGGGTCGTCTTATATAGTCTCACAACCCCTTCAAGTAAAATATACAGATATTGATTCTTTTCCCCTTCATAAAAGACAATACTATCTTTATCATACTGATGGATATGTAGTTGAGATTGCATAATAGCCAATTGTTCTTCATTGAGCATTGAAAATAAGGGTAAATCTGAAAGTTTATACATAGGTCTATTTCCTTGATTTATGTCAAGGAAATTATAGCATGACTATTTAAAAAATATATTGAAATAGTTACTTACTAAGCTATCAAAATATTGAATACGTGCTTTGCCTTTAGGTAGTGTACTTCGCAAAGCTTTCATTTGTGTTAAAAATGCTCCTACATTATGGGGAATATGCTTTTCAAAATGTTGGCGTATTTTTTTGGCAAAGGCAGGAGAAGCACCTCCTGTAGAAAAAGCCACAGTCAAATCACCTTTTTGTATATATGAGGGAAAGATAAAATCACAATACTTCATATTATCTACCGAATTTACAAGTATCCCTAAACCTCTTGACTCTTCATATATCTCTTGGTGCAGTACCTCATCCTCTGTTGCGATGATGACAATATCAAAGCCCTCTATATCCCCTGATTGATAGGCTCTTTGATAAAATCTTAACTCATTTTGGCTGATGAGTTTTTGGGCTTCTTTAGAGACTTTTAGACTAATGATACTAATATCTTGGGTAAAATCAAGCAATTTTTCTAGCTTATGCGTGGCAATACTTCCTGCTCCTATGAGCAATACTTTTTTGCTATCCATAGTTAGATAAAGAGGGAAAAATGACATTATCTATCTCCTATACGGCTATTTTGAGTAAGTATTTCTCTCATTGCCACGACCTCACCTACGATGATAAGTGCAGGAGTAGGTAGCTGATATGCTTTCTCATAAATATCACACAACGTACCCACTACCACCTGTTCATCTACCAAAGTACCACGACTAATCACAGCGATAGGATAACTAGATGCTTTGCCTATCTTTAGAAGCTCTTTTACAATAGTGGAGAGTTGATGTAATCCCATCAAAAAGATAATAGTCTCATCTTGTCTAAATGTCTCCCAATTGAGCTGTGCATAGCCTTTTTGAGGTGCTTCATAGCCTGTAACCACACGAAAAGAGATAGACTTTCCTCTATGTGTGATAGGGATATTTGCCATCTCAGGCACAGCAATAGCCGAAGTAACCCCAGGGACAAACTCAAATTCTATCCCCCTAGCATGTAAAAAAAGTGCTTCTTCCCCACCACGTCCAAACACCACAGAGTCCCCCCCTTTGAGACGTACCACACAGTCATGAAGCAATGCTTTTTCATACAACAGTGTATTGATTTCATCTTGGGGCAAGATATGGTGTTTGTTTTCTTTACCCACATAGATACATTCACACCCCTCTTTGACCTCTGCTAATATTTGAGGATTAATAAGCCTATCATAAATTACCACATCAGCCTTACGTACAAGACGCAATGCTTTAAGGGTCAACAGCTCAAAATCCCCAGGCCCTGCTCCTGTCAAATATACTTTACCCATACATCTATTCCTTTACACACCCATACTATTTGGAAAAGTGCTGATAATCTTTGATAGTAGACCAATCCCCACCCCATTTCCAACCATGACTTTTAAATATCTTCACTACTTTATCATCTTTGCGTAACACAGCTTTATTCGCAGGACTACTCTTTGTGTGAACTCTTTTTTTATACTTCAATGATGCCTTATGAGAGATATGCCCCTTACGTGAGATATAAGGATTTTCTATAGGATTGAGGTCTATGGCTTTACCATAAGAGTGCTTTGACCACTTCTTACTGCCTGTAGCATTACGACAATTAAATGCCGAAGTGTTGTCTGCTTCTATAGACTGCCAATCATTGCCCTTATACACACTCACAAGTCTCATCTTATAGATAGGATACCCTAGCACATAAAGTGATTCAAAAATTTCCACTACTTCCTTTGCCACATCCTTGTGTACGATAAGTTCCCCCCTACGAGACACAGCCCTAAAATCTCTATATCTAACCCTCAAATACCGTAAATCCCCTAATCCTACAGGACACCCAACCCTCCAAGAATTACCCTGAAGCATACGCTGTTTTATCTCCAAACTAATAGGAGAGATACTCACGTTAGACCCAGCAAAGATATAAAAGGGTAAAAGTAGTAGTATCGCTACTATTTTGATATTTTTTTTCATGAGACACTTTCCTTTTTAGAGTTTAGACTCAACATTTCACCTCAATCCATCAATCTCATCCAAACTCAACCCTGTAGCGATAGAGATAGTTTGGGTATCAATGCCTTGGATGATTAAGGATTTTGCTATTTCTAGTTTTTCTTCTTCTCTACCCTCTTCTCTACCCTCTTTATAAGCAAAATCCACACTATTTAGCAAATCTCTATAGACCTTTAAATTTTTATGATACTTCTCTTGTTCGCCTTTGGGCATAGAAGCAAATTCTGCTTTGTTAAAAGTATTTTTGATGATGTCATTTTCTATCTCTTGGGGTATATCTGTCATGTTGTGTAGGTTTTGGAAGACATACATCCACCATTCTAAATGGCTAGAAAGTTCTTCTTTTTTCTTTTTGAGTTTTGGGATTTCTAGGTAAATCATATTGAGTTTATCGTACATCACTTCTTGGGTATAAATATCAGTTATTTTACCATGGTGTAAATACTCTGGTCTATCTTTAAATCTATCTATTTCAAAATTTAATAGTCCTATAAAATATACAGGAGCTAATTCAAAGTTCCATCCACCTTTTATACCTTGTTGTTGTATAGGGAAAGAGGTATAGTACAAGGCTCTACTTTGAAAATGCTCTTGTGATACTTTTTGTAGTTCTACTATAAATTGATTGCCTATTTCATCTTCGCACAAAAGGTCTATAATAGCTTTTCTATCTTCTGGGGCATCAGGGAGTAGTTCTCCATTTTTGAAGATAATGTTTTTGATTTTTCTTTTGTCTTCAAACTGTAATATATCATTTAAAAGGCTTTTGAGTAAGTCTGTATTATCAGGGTCAGCAAATATCTTTTTAAACCCAAAATCAGTAAATAGGTTGATGTAGCGTGAAGTTTGGCACATTTGGGTTTCCTTTTGGGTGAAGTAGTTGCTTGGGTACAATACCCTACACATTTTGATATTTAAATTTAATTAGCTATAATAACACCAGTTGGGACAGATGAGAGAGCGATAACTCTCTCATAAGCTTTTAATATGCTTTTGTTACTATGATAAGTAGCAAAAGAATAACAATTATGAGTATGAATCGCATTGTTATATCCTTTCAAAAAGGCTAACCCTGTCCCACACTTCTCCTTCACAATGAAAACAACACAAAATAATTGCCAACTAGTGTAGAAGTATAGCTAAATATATCTTTATCAATTGTCAGAATCGAAGACTCACGACCTACAATAATCCCTCAATATCATCTAAACTCAATCCCGTAATCATAGAGATATTTTCTTTGTCCATTTCTTGAATGAGTAAAATCTTTGCTATTTTTATAGCTTTTTGATGTTCTCCTTCTTCTCTCCCCTCTTCTCTCCCCTCTTTATAAGCAAAATCCACACTATTTAGCAAATCTCTATAGACCTTTAAATTTTTATGATATTTCTCTTGTTCACCTTTGGGCATAGAAGCAAACTCTGCTTTTTGGAAAGTGCTTTTGATGATGTCATTTTCTATCTCTTGGGGTATATCTGTCATGTTGTGTAGGTTTTGGAAGACATACATCCACCATTCTAAATGGCTAGAAAGTTCTTCTTTTTTCTTTTTGAGTTTTGGGATTTCTAGGTAAATCATGTTTAGCTTATCATACATCACTTCTTGGGTATAAATATCTGTGATTTTACCATGATGTAAATATTCTAGTCTATCTTTAAATCTATCTATTTCAAAATTTAATAGTCCTATAAAATATACAGGAGCTAATTCAAAGTTCCATCCACCTTTTATACCTTGTTGTTGTATAGGGAAAGATGTGTAGTATAAAGCCCTTGATTGAAAATGCTCTTGTGATACTTTTTGTAGTTCTACTATAAATTGATTGCCTATTTCATCTTCACACATGAGGTCTATAATAGCTTTTCTATCTTCTGGAGCATCAGGGAGTAGTTCTCCATTTTTGAAGATAATGTTTTTGATTTTTCTTTTGTCTTCAAATTGTAATATATCATTTAAAAGGCTTTTGAGTAAGTCAGTATTATCAGGGTCAGCAAATATCTTTTTAAACCCAAAATCGGTGAATAGGTTGATGTAGCGTGAAGTTTGGCACATTTGGGTTTCCTTTTTATTGTTTGGTGTTTGTTGGATTATAGCATAAGTTTTGAGTGCTGTGGCATCATCAAAAGATAGAAGCAAAATTACACATAGACATTTCTCAATGAAGTGAAGAATATATCAACCATTATCCTATCTTTTTTTGATTATTTTACTTATACTTTTTGGCTAAGGTGTTGTATAATCACATCATTATTATCCCAAGGAGACCCATGCAACATTTAGTAGATACCTATGACTTCACACAGATACAAATAGAAAACCTCCTCCAAGATGCTACATCATTTAAAGCCCAGTATCCTCCTCAACTTCTCAAAGATAAGCTTCTTATTACGCTTTTTTTTGAGGCTTCTACACGTACACGTTCATCTTTTGAGATTGCAGCCAAGCGTTTGGGTGCTTCGGTGGTGCATTTAGACCCTAGCAAAAGTTCTAGCAAAAAAGGCGAGAGCTTAGAAGACACGTTTACCAATCTTTGTGCCATGGAACCCGATGGTGTCATTATCAGGCATACAGCCAATAACACCCCCCAAATACTAGCAGATATGCAAATGACTTCGGTCATCAACGCAGGAGCAGGTGACTATGCCCACCCTACCCAAGCCCTCTTAGATTTATTTACCATTGTAGAGCATTTTTCTCTCGTAAATGAACCCATTGAAGGTAAACGTATCGCTATTGTTGGGGATATTATCAACTCTCGTGTGGCTAGTTCTGCCATACGTCTCTTTACACGTATGGGCATGAAAGTACTACTCGTTGCCCCAAAACCATTTATGCCAAAGAGTGACTTAGAGCAATACCAACATGTCGAAGATGTCATAGATAACGTGGATGTCATTATGTCGCTTCGTACCCAATTGGAGCGTCATAATACGGTGGTGTTTAAAGACAATGATGCCTATGCCAAAGAATATTGTATCAACAAAGAGCGTCTAGGTAATAGAGACATACTCATCTTACACCCTGGCCCTGTGATGCGAAATATAGATATATCCGATGAGATATTGGCAGACCCACGGTGCAAAGTCTTAACACAAGTTAAAAATGGTGTATTTATGCGTATGGCTATCTTAAAACTACTGTTATTAGATGCATCCTAAGCCAAATGATGGATTGGCTCAACAAAGAAAAAGGGTTTGAATCCATCAATACATTGGGCAAAGCACGTACCCCTTTTCTCTTTATTATCTCTTATGATACGCACAAAATCTTTAGTAAAGCACTCCATACTTTAGACGATAACATCTTGTATAAACTAGAAGATTTACGCAACTACTCTGTCCAAAAAAGAGAACAAGACTATCGCTTTTCTAAAGCACCTCTGTCTTTGTCTGCGTATCAAAAAAGCTTAGATAAAGTCCTCGAAGAGATAAAACAAGGCAATACCTATCTACTCAACCTTACATTCAAAACACCCATAAAGACCAATTTGAGTCTCAAAGAAATTTTCTATTACGCTCAATCTAAATTTAAACTCTATTACAAAGATGAATTTGTCTGTTTTTCTCCCGAACGCTTCGTAGAGATACAAAACAACACTATTGCGACCTACCCCATGAAAGGCACGATAGATGCCACCCTCCCCCATGCCAAAGCTTCTATCTTAGCCAATCAAAAAGAGATGGCAGAACATGTCATGATAGTTGACCTCATGCGTAATGATTTGGGTATCATCGGTTCTGATATTAAGGTCGAGAAATTTCGCTATGTAGAAGAGATAAAAGCAGGAGATAAAAGACTCCTACAAATAAGCTCAAAAATCACAGCCCAACTCCCCCACACATGGCAAGACAACATCGGCACACTACTCTCCCAAATCCTCCCAGCAGGGTCTATCACAGGTACACCCAAAAAGAAATCCATAGAGATTATAGAAAAAATTGAAGATTCTAAAAGAGGCTTTTATACAGGCGTATTTGGCATCTATGATGGAACATCTCTCTCTTCTAGCGTCATGATACGCTTCATAGAAAAACATCAAAAGCAACTCCACTACCAAAGTGGAGGAGGCATCACCCTAGACTCCCAAGCCAAAAGCGAACACCAAGAACTTATAGATAAAATTTATTTACCATTTTAGGGTAGACTTGACTTTTGGGGTAGGATAGTTTGTAGAAAAGGTAGCAGTTACAGGAGAGAGGTTAGATAGATTTACACTCTTAAAATAGTATTTTGAGTGCTACCAAAAGACTCCCTCCCTATATCATAAGAATATAAGATAAAAATTTATTAATTACACATTCATTAAAAGGTAGACTATAGACAGTATCTTATTTTTTTGGAGTTCCACATGAAATCACTACTTTTACTTCTCATCTTTACCTTAAATATACTCTTTGCATCATCTGCTAAAGAGGTCTTCCCTACTGTGCTTAGTTCTCAAAGTACGATAACATTGCATCAAGTGATAGCTATTAAAAAAAGCAAATCTTTATATGCTCAAGAGATAACAAATAATAAAAATTGTCGAGTGAAGCAGTATAAACAAAAGAAAAAAGTTTGTAAACACAATAATGAAGGCATCACGCCTTTAGTTCCCTTTGCGTTTTTGCCTACAAGCAATAAAGAGACACTTACGCTTTCTAAAAGAAAACAGACCTTTAGTCAAGCTCATCTACCTGCACTCAAACTCTCCAAAGCCAAAACAAAACTCATCTTCAAAGCACCCAAAAATGCTAAAGGCAAAAGAGTACAACATATAGGCAAGATTATTGACAGAGCAAGAGTGAGTACTTATGTATTTCATGAAGGAGACTACTACATAGAATCCTTAGACATCCAAAGTAATGACCCAAAGAAAAATGATGTCTTTACCCTAAAAACCAAAGGAAAAGTAAGAATATTTCTAAATCAAGACTCTACTATCATCAAAAGAGCAGATAAATATAAACACAGAGGATACATAGGACTCAACAACGAAGCCCAAGCCAATCATCTACTCATCTTCTCCAAAGGAAAACTTACTATAGACGCATCAAGACGCTTAAAAATGAAAGGTTTTATCTACGGATATAAAGACATCACCCTCATAGGAAATATGAACTCCTCCCTAAAAGGATCAGTCACTTCACAAGGTACACTTAGCATAGGAAAAGAAGAAGCCAAGCATTGGAAGCAACAAAAAGCAGGGAAGTATGTGTATGCCAAACATGCACTTAGTAGCTTTAACCTTGACTATCCTGTAGAAGATAGTGTAGCTCCTGTGATTACTTTAAATGGAGAAAATAATATTACACTTACTTTGGGTGAGAGTTATAAAGAACTTGGAGCAATAGCTATAGATAATATAGATGGGAATGTCTCTGTGAGTATTAGTGGAGAGGTCAATACTTCGGCAGTGGGGACTTATGAGCTTGTATATTCTGCTGAGGATAGTGTGGGGAATGAGGGGAATGTTACGAGGGTTGTGGAGGTGGTAGAAGATGAGAATAAAATACAATTACTGATTCTTTTAACTAATAAAACAAAATATACACGAAAGCTTACTTACTATGGTCAAGATAATAATGGTAAAGTAATATATTATTATGCAGGTGTACCTGTATCTACACAAGTATTTGCCACTTTTGAAGATGGAGAGAAAGAAGAAGTAACAGATAAGATTGAATGGGTTCTTACAAATAGTGCCAAAATTGCTTATGGTAATGTGGTACTTACGAAAGAAGGGACTACTTCTATACAAGCTCAGTATCAAAATATCACAAGTAATACCATAGAACTCACTCTTGAAAACTATGAAGAAAATCCTAATAATATTATTGATTATATTATTTATGACTCTAATACTCCTAAGCGTGGAATAGACATTGAAATAGAACTCACACAGAAGCCATTAAAGCCTGTAACGCTTGTATTAGAACTAGACCCTAAAGATAAAGTAGAGTTTAAAAAACGCATCTATCCTTCTCCACCTTTATATAAAAAAACTATTATCTTTAAAGCAGGAGAGAAGAGATATAGAAAAGGAACTATTAGGATTGAAGATAGTACAAGCTCTTATGTGATTAAGACGCATATATTGGAAAGTGAAGACACTAGCTACGATGGTAAAGACCCCCAAGATATTCGTGTTGTTCCAAATACTAAAATTGAACTTATCACTCCACCTATAGAACAGCGTCGTGGAGCATTGAGAGGGGTACATATAAATATGCTTCTTCAAGCCTATGCTACATGGGGTGTAAAATTTCGTCTTGTTAATCCTCCTAAAGGAATGTACTTAAGTGATGGAGAGTATTCGCATATACTTGACCAAGAGGAGATGTTAACGAAGCGTCCTAAAATTATTGAATGGGATGTACCTATGGATGCCATAGAGGGAAAAACTTATGACATCACAGTAGAAGTAACAGATGCTAAAAAAAGAAAAGGTAGTATAACTTTTCCTATAAAAGTACCCATAACAAAACCTATACAAACAGAGATAGTAAACAATGAACTCATAGTCACAGATAAAAGCTCAAACCTTTATGGTATGAAGATGAAAGGGCATAGTGGGGAGGATGTGTCTGAGCTTAGGCTTAGGTCTGTGGAGTATGGGGATGTTTGGAAGAAATATGTCGAAAATAAACAGCCTGAGGATGTGATTGAACACGCAGTGTTTATTTTAGATAATATGCCTGAGATTTTGGATGTGAAGATGCCAATATGGATGGATACATATGAAAAAGCTAAGACTCTTTTAGTATCTTTTTCTCAATATAGTGGTAGTAGTATTCATAGTGAATCATGGGTGGGTTCAGTGGAAGGTTTAATTAAGTATGAAAATGATGATGGATACTTATATAAGAAAGGTAATAATAAGATAAGAAATATTTTTATGTTAATGCCTACAAAAGCACAGTACTTAGGTGATGATTATGAATAAAATATTTCTTAGTCTATTTATTTTATGTTCTTTTTCTCTTGCAGATAATAATTGTAGTTCAGAGTATAATTGTACAAAAATACCAAATAAAGATTTTCCTTTAACACAATCTGATTACCATTGCACCATTAAAAAAATGCCAAACATGCCCATTAGAGCTGTAGATGTCTTTGATGGTAAGAACCTAAAAACCTATTTTGGACAAAATCAGACTGTTTGTGATGTGTTGGGTTGGATGAATGAGGGGGCTGGGAAATTTAATGCTGTGGATGGGCTGATAGGAAGTTATAAAGAGCCTATTACGCTGAAGTTTGAGTTTAAGAAGAATAGTAAATTCGGAGGTCATTATGACCATAGGGATAATTCTATTGTTTTTGCTAGTGGTAGTGGTAGAGGAGGGTCTATACTTGATGGTACTGACTTTGTAGTTAATCATTTTGAAAAGCTTATGAAATATCAAACGGTACATGAGTTCTTTCATTATGCACAAGACAAAACATCTCCAAATACCTATAAAAGTGCATCAGATTGGGTAAACGATGAAACACCAAGAACTGATAGATAAAATTTATTTGCCATTTTAGGGTATCCACATCACTGTATTTCAAATGTATGTTTACACCCTCTTTCGCCTCTATGTACCCACTGATAGGCTTTGTCATCTTTTACTCTAGCAAAATAGAGTTGATGGGTATCTCTCCATGGGTCTATGATAATACCCTCTTTTATGGGCTTATCTTTAGGGACAATGACTAGGGTATTATGTTCTTTCCAATAGTTTCCTTTGTTCGATACCATAAGATGAAAGGTAAAAGAAGGATACACTTTTTGGGTGCGAAAATGATGATAGAGGGCATCGCTCCAGTGGTAGCATAAGCCTTTTTCTTTGAGTCCTACGGTGATGAGGAAGTTATGGTATTTGGGACTCGTGCTACGTTCAAATACTTTGGTCAATCGTTGGGTTTGGATAAAAATATCTTGTGAGAGATTTAGACTTTCAGCGTGAACACTTAGTGAGGTTGAGTGTTGTAAAAGTGTGGATAATTGGATGATTTCTGTTTTTTGGGGGCTAGGTGTCTTGACGGTACATCCCCAAAAAAAGAGAAAAAAAAGAGTATAGTTAAAAAGGGATTTGTGCATACTGTTGGGGCAGATAAAACGCCATAGCCACACAAAGAAGCAACATCGCAGAGCTATAAAGGACGATGAACTTTGGATTTTTAGAGAGGATAAAACCTCCTAATCCTCCTACGATAAGCCCTCCAATATGTGCTGCCATATCTATAGATTCGATAGAGAGTCCTATCACAAGGTTGATACCTATAATGATAGTAAAATCTTTCATAAAAGCTTTGGTATGGCTAGAAATTCTATATTTATTTGCCAAGAAAAATCCTGCCAATGCTCCAAATACACCAAATATTGCTCCAGATGCTCCTACACCCACACTTTGAGGATGGACATATAAAGAGAGTAACCCTCCTAATAATCCAGAAAAAAGATAGATAGAGATATAAGACTTTTTATCTAAGTAAAGTTCAGCTCCACGTCCTACGAGATAGAGAGAAAACATATTCATCAGTAAATGCGTCAGACCTCCATGCAAAAACATCGCAGAGCCTAGTCGCCACCACTCTGCGTTGAGGACAGTAAGAGGACCATACAATGCACCCATATCTACAAGCACTTCTAAGTCCATATCCATGACACTTTGGCTATAAAATGAGCTAAAGAGATAGACAATTACATTGATAAAAATAAAGGTATAGGTCAGACGGTAACGTAAAATATCTTTTATCATCGGCTAATATATAGCCTCGGGGAAGATAACACCATCTATCTTAGCACGTGCCAGTTTAGAAATATCTTTGTTGGAATGTACCAATACGACAATACGTGTATCAAAAAGATATTCTTGGGCGATAGGCTGTATCATCAAGGCATCATCCTCTTCACAAACAATATAATTTGCACCTAAAGCATTGGCAAAAAGTGCATCCTCTAGTGTATTGACCACAATAGCAAAAGAGATAGTATGCTCTTTACAATGTTTGGCATATTTATGAGAATCAACTAAAGGTTCAAGTAACATAACCTCATCGACTTTACTTTTTGTTATATCTTCTATAGAAAATACTTTACAAAAACGCTGACTTTTAATCCATGGATGTCCAATGATTATCATGACTACACCTTTATTATTTAGGGTTTACATTCGTTAGAACAGTAGTATTTAGCATCTACGATAAGTGTTTCTTTTATCGTAACATACGTACCACAAGCTTCACACTCTACGAGCGTATCTTCATCTAGTTTCTTTTCATCGGCTGATTTACCTATCTTTGGAAGTTTTCCTCCAAAGAATTTATAGATAAACAGACCTGCGATAGCAAAGATAAGTAATTTTAAAATCATTCTTTAACTCTTTATATACAGGTAATTACGCTGATTTTTTTGTACTATATCATATTTTAGCTGATGTTGTACATCTTTTATTTCATCAAACACACGTGAACCTTTATAAAAAAGGTATTCTGTTTCACTATCACTTATATTTTGTGTCAAATCTAAGAGTAGCTTGGTATTGGTCACAGCACGTGAAGTAATCATCCCAAAGGGAGTATGCACGACTTTCTCAACCCTTTTGGCTTCTACCAAAACATTTGGTAAGTCCAAATCTATCGATGCGTACTTTAAAAATGAAACACGTTTTTTAAGTGGTTCTGCTAAGACTACCTCTGTAGTAGGCAAAGCAATAGCTAGAACCAAACCAGGAAATCCTGCTCCTGTACCCACATCAAGCAGTGTTTTAGGTGTTTTTATAAAGCTCAAAGGATGCAAAGAATCTATAATATTACTATAAATAGCATCTATATTTTTAGCCCCTGTTAGATTGTGTATTTGATTCCATTCATTGAGTAAGGAGGCAAAGTTTTCAAGTTTGATAACAGTATCACTCAAAAGTGTTATTTTTTCTTTTTCTAATAGCTGATTTAAATTCATAGTTCTCCTATCGTGATAAGTTTGTTTGTTTTTAATGTCTCTATAAATACGTATATATCTTCTTCTAATCGTAACACATCTACCTCTACCATCTCTAAGATATGCTGTGCTAAACCCTCACAAGAGTGATGCTCTGATATATATTCCCACATGATACGACCCATGCCCTCTAATGCAAAATAGTTTTTACTTTGTGTATCAAAGAGAAGTATCTCATCATCAATTATTTGACTAAAGAGGGTTAGAGGGATATGTATTGTATCTGTACTATTCATCGTGCTATTATACTCTATTATGTGTGACAATCGCTTGATAAACCTCTTCTAAGCGTTTTTCATCCCATGGTATTTGTATCTGATAGACCGATATAGCTTTTGCCATCTCTGCTATATGTACAAAATTTTCTTTTTTGAGGAAATCAAACTGCACAAAACTACTTTGATGTAGGGATTTAAATTTTTCTATTCCATAGAGTTCACAGATACTCACCTCTGCATCTTTGACTGTTTTTTCCAAACAATACATAGCGTGTAAAGGGATAGGCTTTTGTACAAAATTTTCTATAGGGTAGCCCAATGTTTCAGGCGTTCTGTAGGGACGATAAAAAGGATATGAAGAGATGGCTGTATAGCCCTTTTTTTGATGTATTGCCACAGTATCATCACAGAGTATAGCATGTCCTTTTTTGAGAAAATAGTCTATGAGTGTTGATTTACCTCCATAAGAAAAAGCTGAAAAAAGTAACGCCTTTTGATGAAGTGCTACAGCACCTACATGTAAGATAGTGTATTTTCTTTGCAACGTCAGTACCAAAGGAAAAAAGGTATGAAAAATCCAAAATTGTAACAGAGTATCACTATAGTGTTTACCCTTAATATACTCTATGCTCTTAGTACTACTACTCCAAATAAGTGTGACAACCTCTTCTATCTCAAATCCCCATGTATGACAAAGAGGATTCATCTGTTCAAAAGGCATAGTGCTATAATAACGTACACGTCTTCCTGTCATCTCTACCCATGGGCTTTGCAATGTAAAGGTTGAAGCGAGTATATCATCGTTTTGTACTGATACGTTGATACTTTTATCTCCTTTTTTCATGCTAGTATGTAAAGTAGCTATATCCTCAAAAACAAAGTGTCGGTTAAAAATAAGCATAACGCTATCCTTCTAAAAACCACCCCATCCACCAGGAGGGCCAGAAGGACCACCACTATCTGCTTGGGCTTTAGTGGGTTTAGCCAATTGTCCTAAAGCGATTAATACAGGGGCTGAGTAGACAGCTTTTTTTAAAAAGGTACGTCTTGTTGAAGCTTCATTGTCTACTGCTAATGTATCGTCTTTTTCTTTTTTCATTTGTTTAAAACCTCAAACTTTGGGGGATAATGCATATCAATAGCCTCTAGTCTTTTTGCTTTTAAGCTATCAGGCATTGCATCTGCATCTAAACGTAAAACTTTTAACTCTAAGGCTTTCATCTTTGTCATCTTAGATATTTTTTTAGATGTGAGGATAGGCACATTCGTATAGAGCTTCCATCTAAAATGTCGTTCTTTCAGACCATTCATACTAAACAAATATTCATTCATTTTATTATCAGATACTATGCTTACCTCACGATTTTCATCCATATCCAAAAGTGTCATCTTTTTGAGCAACGGGTGCATAAAAATATAATTTTCATGATACCGTAGTCTATCTTGGGTATCAGTATAAGGCGTGAGTGCATAAAGTCCTCTAAACCATAGTATCATATTGGCTGTACCGTCATGTGATTTTACAGTAAAGTCCCAGCTATCAGCATCGGTATCGGTATCGGTATCGGTATCTACACTATGAAAAATACTTTTATACTCCCCTGCCTCAAAATCAATAGGGTTTTTAAAAACCACATCTAAGTACCTTTTCACAAAAGGGGCTATGGCTTTGAGAGCATAGTTCTGTATCGTATCTATTCTATCCAACTGTCCCAATTGTGTACTCGCTGTCTTCATGGTATTACTCGTATCTTCTACCACCAATCTGATATACCACTCTTTGACTATTGCGATAGTCGTAGTATCCTTTCTTTTAATAACTTCGGGTAAGGGGGTGGTTTCTTCTGTTTCCTCTATTACAGAGGGAAGTGTCTCTTTTGTACCATCTGTTGCTGAGGTTACGCCCAAAGATGGGGCTACTGTAGAACTACCTACTCTTGGCTCTTCTTGATTTTCTGTAGGTGTAAAGAGACTCGTTGTATCATTTTTATCCGTATTATTAGTAATATCCGTACAACCCAACAATAAAAATAAACTTAAAAATAGTATCGTTATATTTCTTTTCATCTCTACTCCTTTGGAATCAATAATTTAAGTGTTTTATTTTTGCTTGTACCATGTAAGATAAGCCAAAATCCTTTATATGGTTCTAATTTACATCCACCAGGGGTCACATCATCACAAGTAGTATAGCCATTGGCATTACTACCATTGACACTAGGATTGTATTGCCAGACTTGTTTTTCTGCATACCCTGCTACTTCTGCTCCACTTGGTGTATAGGCAACCCCATCTACTAAGATACGACAATCAGCCCAATCTACAGGAGATTTTCCTACAAAGCCTAGCATATTGTTTCTATTTTTTCCACTACCATCATTGGGATCATTATCTGGAGCTGCAAAATTTTTATTGACAGAAGTCAAATCTATCTCTACACAAGTCTTTGTGACACAAGCTGGATGTGTTGAATTGTAGTCTGTACTCAGTAGCGTATTGGTATTCCATGTTTGGTCTACTTTGGAAATGATCCAATACCCTTGTCCAAATTTTAAATTTGTACCCGTATAAGGCAAAATAGAATACCCACTAGCATTGGTACTAGTATTATACTCTCGTTGATAGATAACCCACCCATCTGCATTACTAGGTTGATCATAACTCGCGATAGGAAGCTCATCAAAGATAGTAGCCACATCTGTAGTTGTGACAGTGTTTAAGTTTGCAGGGATACCTATGAGTTCCCAAATACCTGCTGTGACATTTGCATCACAAGTAGGACATACTCTAGGTGTACCATCAAAGTTTTTTCCTGTACTTTCATTGTTATAGATAGTAGCAATATCTGTAGCATTCAACGCTCTATCCCATATCTTTACTTCATCTAAATCACCATTATAAGCATAACTACCCCCAATACCTCGCCCTATCACTAAAGAAGTATTGGCATTTACAATGCCATCGGTAAACCCTTTATTTGTTTTCTCTATTCCATTGATATATAAACGTATCTTACTACCATCATACGTTGCAATAGCATGAATCCATTCTAATTCATTTATAGGTCTTGATACAAAATCCCGTGTGGAATTATTACCAATTAAAAACATTAAATAATTGTTAGCACCATTCTTGTTGATATAAAAGGAGAATCCATTCACATAATTAGTTGACTTAGATACCATCATTTCAAATTGATTAGAAGTATCATTAAGATAAATCCAAGAGGATATAGAAAACTGATTTCCTGTATTAAGCAGTGGGGTATTGACTGTATCAATAAAATCTACATTTCCATCAAACCGACCTCCTAAACAAGAAGAAGTGATACCTAATGGGAGAATATCAAATGTTTGTGCATCATCATGTGAGCTAGCATGAAGTTGATTTAAGCTACTATCTCTCACATCCCCTATCACACCCCCTGCTCCACCAAGCCAATAACACTCATCCATACGATAATCTACGATTAAATTAGCATCTAAGGGTAATGTGTATTCTATATGAAGTAAAGGGGAATCAACAGAAGAGCCATTGTAAGATTCGGCTGTTCTTTGACAAGAGCTATCTACACACCCTGCTCCTGCTTTGACCATAAAAGCCATAGCATTACCACTTACCCATCCAGACCGTTGGTATATTTCAGTCACAATCGCTGTGATGTTGGATGTTCTTTGGTCTATTCCACTTGCGTTTACCGTGTTCCATGCTGGTATTGACCATGTCACATTGATAGTGGTTTCCGTTCTAGTACTTATATCAAATCTTGATGTACTATAGACTAAGGCATTATCTTCATTTTCTCCTACAATAATCACATTGGTATCACCATTATCTGCTTCATCTACTGTAAATTGTATATATGCATTGGTAATAGTCGCACGAGGAGGGAGAATGACATTTTGAAAAAGGATGCCTACCTTTTGTTCATTATTCCCATCAAAGACCAATTCTAAGTCGGAACTTCCTCGAGATATTTTACCATTAGAAAGACGTTCTTCTGAATCATTTTTTTTATTATTTACACGTACTTCAAAAGTGATTGAAAAAGTATAAATAGTAAGACAAAGTAAAGAAAATAGTATTTTTTTCATTTCAACTCCTTTTAAGTTAATATATCTTCATTATAGCATAAAAGTGTCAAGTTTTTGTTAATAGTTAAAAGATGAAAAAGTTCTGAAGTGAATAGGAGGAAAAGAAGTTGCTAAAACAACTTCTATGGAGGGGGAGAAAGAGGAAAAGATTATTTTCTTCTAAGCTCTTTGATACGTGCTGCTTTACCTTTGAGTTCTCTAAGGTAAAAGAGTTTTGCTCTTCTGATTCTACCACGTCTAAGGACAGTAATACTTTCGATTGATTCTGAGTAAAGTGGGAAAATTCTTTCTACACCTACAGAGTTAGCACCCATTTTTCTGACCATAAATGTACGTCCTGTACCTTGACCTCTAATAGCAATACAAAGACCTTCATAGTTTTGTACTCTCTCTTTTGCACCTTCTTTAATTCTAACAGCTACTTTTACAGTATCACCAGCTCTAAATGTTGGGACTTCTTTGTTTAGTAATTGTTCTTGTTCAAAATTTTCAATATATTTATTTCTCATGTGTGATACCTTTTTTGTATAAGTCTGGGCGAAAATACTTCGTTTTACACAAAGCAAGCCTCTTTTTTAAGTCTGTGATTTTACTATGATTACCCTTTAAAAACTCTGAAATGACTTCATTTTCTTCATAAATATTGGGTTTTGTAAACGAAGGGGATTCAAGTAGGTCTTCTTCAAAGCTCTCAACACTCAAAGAATCGCTATTTCCTAACACTGATTCTATGTTACGACTCACAGCATCACAGACCACCATACTTGCCAATTCTCCACCTGTTAAGATAAAATCTCCTATAGATAAAATCTCATCTGCATACATTTCTATTACACGTTCATCTATGCCTTCATAACGCCCCGAGACCAATACTAGATGTGCTTGTTTGGCCAAACGTTTGCTATCATTTTGTGTAAATGTCTTGGCTACAGGCGAGACAAATACAATGTAAGCAGAAGGAGAGTCTATTTTAATCTGTTTTAGCGTATCAATCAAAGGTTGAGGAGTCATAAGCATACCTGCCCCTCCACCTATCATAGGTGCATCAACACGCCTATGTTTATCTGTGGTAAAGTCTCTAGGATTATAAAAGTCTATAGAGATTTTATCATCCTCTATCGCACGTTTTAAAATACTTTCAGCAAAGTATCCTTTGATAAGATTAGGGAAAAGTGTTACAAAAGAAAAACGCATTAAGATGCCTCTAAAATATCTTTAGCATCTTTGGTATACACTATTTTTTCTTCTATATTAGCATCTATTACAAAACGTTCTATATAAGGAATCAAAAAGCTCTTAGTATATCCCTCTTCTATCAATAGAGCATCTGTTTGAATCACAAGATAATCTGTATCACCCATACGATGAATATCTAAGATAGTACCCAAAATAATATCCTCTTCTTTGACAGAAGCACCGATAATATCAAACCAAAAATATTGTCCCTCTTTAAGGTCACAATTGTTTCGTGTTTGTGATTCATCAGCAAAAAGTTTGGTATTAGTAAGCTTTTTAGCACTGTCTATACTTTCATGACCGACAAAACGAATGATGCCACGTTTGTGGTTAATGTCTGCGATAGTGAGAGTACCACGATTACTAGGATAGCTATTACCTATGATAAATTGTTCGGGGAAGTCTGTATGAAGATGGAATTTAAGGTCGCCCCAAAGTCCAATAGTTCGCCCAATTTGAGCGATAAGTGCATGGTCATTTGACATAGATTAATCTGCTACTTTTACATTCACACGATAGCTTTTGCCACCACGTGCTTTACAGCCAGAGATGACTGTTTTAATAGCATTAATCATTTTGCCTTCTTTTCCGATAAGTTTACCTACATCTTCGCTATTTGCCAAGATAATAATCTCATCGAAATTCTCATCCATTTCTGTAATCGTTACAGAAATATCTTCTGGATGACTCACCAAAAGTTTGGTATATGAGAGTAAGAAGTCTGTGACCATAGTATTATTTCAATCCTGCTAGTCTTTTAACTGTTGGGCTTACTTGTGCACCAACGCTTACCCAGTAGTTCAATCTTTCAGTGTCTAAGTTAAGCTCTTTGTTTACAGATACAGGGTTGTAGTTACCAATAACTTCAATCCAACCACCATCTCTTCTTTTTCTGCTGTCTGTTACTACGATTCTATAAAATGGTTTCTTTTTTCTACCCATTCTTGTCATTCTAATCATTGTCATATTATATTCCTTGTGTTTTTTCTTACTTATGCTCTAATGTAAGCTGAGGCATTGCCATACATTACTGAAATAAAGTACTGACAACTACTTTTTAATGACTAAAGCACTCATCAACACTGCATAAATTCTTTTTGAAACGAGATTTTACCATAAAACAGCTAAAAGTCAAGATATATTTTCATATATCTTTAGCTAGATAATAGACTAACGAGGGATATTTGCCATCCCTCCCCCACCTTGTGCCTGTGCCAACATATCTTGCATCTGTTTCATGCCACCTTTGGTTGACATTTTTTTCGCCATCTTAGCAGCATTCTTAAATTGTTTTAAAACACGATTGACATGCATAGGATTCAGTCCTGCTCCTGTTGCTAGACGACGTTTACGCATATTATTGAGTAACTCTGGGTTTTCTCTCTCTTTGGGTGTCATAGAAGAGACAAGGGCTTTAATTTGTTTGATTTCAGTAGAATTTTCTAAATCCATATCCCCAATCTGTTTTGCCATATTTCCCATACCTGGTATCATACCCATCACAGATTTCATAGAACCTAGCTTTTTCATCTGCTCCATTTGTGCCAAGAAGTCATTAAAGTTAAATTGCCCTTTTTTTATCTTTTGGGTCATCTTTCTAGCTTCTACAGGGTCGATAGCCGCGGCTGCTTTTTCTGCTAGTGATTCTACATCCCCTGCACCCATCAAGCGTCCCACAATCCTATCTGCGATAAACTGTTCTAAGTCTGGCATCTTCTCACCAGCACCGATAAAGCGTAAAGGCACACCCACTTGTTGGGTAAGTCCAAGGGCTACACCCCCTTTAGCATCTCCATCAAACTTAGAAAGGATTACCCCAGTAATACCAATCTTGTCCTTAAAAGTCTGAGCCGTACGCACAGCATCTTGTCCTGTCATAGCATCTGCTACATAAAAAAGCTCATCAGGATTAGCCACTTTTTTGATGTCTGCTAGTTCATCCATCAGTTCATCATCTATCGCCAAACGTCCTGCTGTATCGATAAGAACCACATCATAAAGCTCTTTTTTTGCTTTTGCTAATCCTTGCTTAACGATTTGTGTAGGTGTAGAACTCTCATCAGCGACAAGCTCTACTTCTATTTGTGAGCTAATTTGTTTGAGTTGCTCTACAGCTGCCAATCTTTGTAAATCGGCTGCGACAATCAGTACTTTTTTCTTTTTTTGTTCTTTTAAGAAATAGGCTAATTTACCTGTAGTAGTAGTCTTACCAGAACCTTGTAACCCTATCATCAACACCACAGTAGGAGGCTTAGAAGCAAAAGTAAAGCCTTTAGGCACACCCTCAATAGTAAGTATCTGACTTAACTTATCTTGTAATGCTCTAAGAAAATTATCTTTTCCTACACCATTTTTTTTGGTCTCTGCTTCAACGGTAGAGATAAGGTCTTTGACCACTTTATGATGGACATCAGCTTTAAGCAATGACTTTTTAAGCTCTGTCATAGCCTTTTTGAGTGCCTTATCATCATCATGAAAACGAATCTTACCTATAGCATTTTTAAAACTGTCTGTTAACGTATCTAACATAATTATCCTCTATCATATTCTATTTATTATCGTGATTTTATCTAACTTGGGCTTAAA
>Ga0256838_1000357_pt1 | contig 29301 bp, 27 predicted proteins | sample 4571419metaG_FD_185978 | JGI IMG/M metagenome (GOLD analysis project Ga0256838, IMG submission 185978) | Hydrothermal vent microbial communities from Guaymas Basin, Mexico - 4571-419 | ecosystem: Environmental > Aquatic > Marine > Hydrothermal vents | place: Mexico: Guaymas Basin | collected... | reverse complement strand
CGGTTATGGTTGTAGGGTGAAAAAAAGGAGAATGTGTATATGAAACAGGTAACTTAAAAGCCGAGGAGAGGGTTAGGTTCGCTAAACAGTTATTGGATGAATTAGGAATCGGCGGAGACAGAATAGACATATTCTTTATGTCAGCTGCTGAGGCAGATAAATTCGTCTCCGCCGTTAATGAGATGACTGCAAGAGTTGAAAAACTCGGACCTAACCCTCTCAAAGCTCAGTAAAAGCCGGAGATTAAAGGGATGAGTTCTCTCGGGAACCCGTTAGGGACCGAGGGAACAACCGCCCCCATGTGAGGGGTTCTCCGGCTTGGAATTTAGGGCTCAATAGTTAAATTTAAACTTTTTAGGGTGATTACCTTGGCAGTTAAGGTGGGGATGATTCAGTTATGTGGATGTTCAGGGTGTCATATCTCCTTATTAGATTTACACGATAAGTTATTAGAAGTTTTACCAAATTTAGAGATTGTCTATGCCCCTATAATTGCAGACCCTAAGGAAATTCCAGAGGGAATAGATGTTTTCTTAGTTGAGGGTGGAATAAGGAACGAGCACGATGAGCATCTAATTCATGAGATAAGAGAGAAATCAAAGATTGTTATTGCATGGGGAACTTGTGCTGCTTATGGAGGTATTCCAGGTTTAGCTAACCTATATTCAAAAGAAGAGTTATTAAATTACGTTTATTCAACTGACTCAACTGATAACAAGGGAGAAATTCCTTCTGAAGAGATTCCACCATTAGAGGAGTATGTTAAACCAATAAGTGCTGTTGTTAAGGTAGATTATGTAATTCCAGGTTGCCCACCAACACCAGAAATGATAGCTGATGCAATCGTTGCATTGTTGAATGGAGAGGAGCCAAAGTTACCAACAAAAATTGTATGTGATGAGTGTCCAAGAAAAAAAGAGAATGTATTCCCAGAGAAATTTAAAAGGACTTATGAAGGAAGACCAGACCCAGAGAAATGTTTGTTTGAGCAAGGTTACCCTTGCTTAGGATTTGCCACAAGAGCTGGATGTGGAGCAAGATGTCCAAATGCAGGAGTGCCTTGTAGAGGATGCTTTGGTAAAACAGACAAGTCATTGGACTTGGGAGCTAACGCAGCTAACGTATTGGCTAATTCAGGAGAGGCAGCTTTAGAGATTCCAGATAAGGTAGCGTTATTAAACAGATTCACACTACCTGACGCTTTAATCAACAGAAAGGTAAAATAAATAAGCATAAATAATAAAATAAGGGTGAATTTATGGGCAAGATAGTAATTGAGCCCCTATCAAGATTAGAAGGGCATGGTAAGGTTACAATAACCTTAGATGAAAATGGAAGACCTAAGGATGTTAAGTTGCATATAACTGCATTGAGAGGATTTGAGCAGTTCGTTGTTGGAAGACCTGCTGAGGAAGTTCCAAGAATTGTTCCAAGAATCTGCGGTATTTGTCAGACAGCCCACCACTTAGCAAGTGTTAAGGCAGTTGATGCCGCTTGGGGTGTAGAGATTCCAGAACCAGCAAAAAAATTGAGAGAATTAATGCATATAGGGAATATGATTCACAGCCATGCGTTGCACTTCTACTTCTTAGCAGCACCTGACTTTGTTCTCGGTCCAGATGCAGACCCAGCAATAAGAAATATTGTTGGGGTTATAGACAAAGCTCCAGAAGTTGCTAAGCAGGCAATTGCATTGAGAAAGTATGGGCAAAAGATTGTTGAAGCAGTTGGAGGTAAGGCAATTCATCCAGTTACTGGAATTCCTGGTGGGCAAGCAAAGAGATTAACAGAAGAAGAAAGAGATAAAATATTAAAAGATGCTGACCAGATGATAGAATACGCTAAAAATGGAGTTGAGCTTATAAAACAATTGAATGAGCAACACATGGATAAAATAAAGACATTGGGGGTTATTGACACCTATTACTTAGGTTTAGTTAAAGATGGAAAACACAACTTCTATGATGATACTTTAAGATTTTTATCACCTGATGGAAAGGAGAAAGTTGATTTCAAACCTTCTGAGTATTTGGACTATATAGGGGAGCATGTAGTCCCTTACAACTATGTTAAACATCCATACTACAAAAAGGTAGGGTATCCAGATGGAATTTATAGAGTAGGGCCATTGGCTATGCTGAATGTCTGTGATGCTATGGAAACACCATTGGCAGAAGAGTATAGAAAAGAGTTCTTTGACATCTTTGGATTTCCAGCAAATCAGTCATTAGCATATAATCATGCAAGATTGATTGAATTAGTTGCGGCATGTGAGAAGGCAAAAATGTTATTGGAGGATAATGACATCACATCAGATGATATTAAAGCAGAGGTTGAACCAAGAGCTGGAAATGGTGTTGGAGTAGTTGATGCTCCAAGAGGGGTTTTAATTCACAACTACGAAACAGATGAAAATGGAATCGTTGTTAAAGCAAACATGATTGTCGCTACAACCCACAACGTTCCAACAATGGAGAAAGCTATTCAACAAGCAGCTCAAGAAATCTTCAAATAAATAAACTTTTTAGATTACGATTATCTAAATCATTATTATCTGGTGATAAACATGGCTGAGAAGAGCACAGTTAAAGTTGATGAGGTAAAATTAAACTTAATAGAGATGGTTTTAAGAGCTTATGACCCTTGATACTCATGTGCCGCTCATATAATAGTTAAAGATGAGAAAGGAAACAAAATTATCGAGGTTATTAAAGAATAAACCCACAACCGAACCCAGTTTGGGAGGTTGTGGGTATTTTCCCCTTATGCAGGGGGATTCGCTAAAATCCTCCTTATGGGATTTTAGCATATAATTTTTGGGAGGATGAGATTAATGAGCATAACAATTCAAAAAGATGCTTGTTTAGTATGTTATGCCTGTCAAGCAGAATGCCCGACTAAGGCAATAGATATAGACAGTTTTAAAGTTTGTAATTTATGCATGGAATGTGTTAATGCCTGTCCAACAGGAGCTTTAATGGAGGAGGAAATTGAAATTAATGGAAAGAAGTTAAAGAGAGTTAATTATCTTGCCCACAAGTGTGAAAAATGCGGAATATGTGCAAATGTCTGTCCTGTTGGTATAAAAGTTGTAGATGATAACTTCCCTTACTCAAAAGGACATTGTGTTCTCTGCCAAAAATGTATAGAAATTTGCCCAATCGAAATAATTTCATTGCCTGGAATAATAGATAAACCAAAAAAAGTTATTAAAGCTCCAAAAGAGCCAATAGCTGTTACTGATGACTGTGTAGGTTGTGGTATCTGCGTTCCAGAATGTCCTGTAAACGCAATTACTATCGAGAATAACAAGGCAGTTATTGACAAGAATAAGTGTATTTATTGCAGTATTTGTGCCCAAACTTGTCCATGGAATGCCATATTTGTGGCTGGAAAAATACCAAAGAAGAGAAGAAAAGAGGTTAAGAAGTTTGAAGTCGATGCAGAAAAATGTATCTACTGTTTGAAGTGTGTTGAGATTTGTCCAGGAGATATGATTAAGGTTGATAAAGAAAACATGATTGTTGTTCCTCCAAAATCATGCCCTGCCTGTAAATTGTGTGTAAATATTTGCCCAGTTGATGCTTTAGAGTTGGATGTTAAGTTAAGCTCACCACACCCAATAACAGATGAGGGCTTGGTTATTGTAGAGGAGGACTTTGAAGTTTTGAAAAAATGTGCCTCTGTCTGTCCAACAGAGGCAATTGTTGTGGATGATGAGAAAAAAGAGGTTAGAATGTGCATTGTATGTGGAGCGTGCACTGTTGCATGTCCAACAGGAGCTTTAAAGCTTGGTAAGATAGAACATAATGGAAAAGAATACAATAGAATTGAGTTCAGTCCATACTTATGCGATAAGTGTGGAAAGTGTGTTGAAGTTTGTCCAATGAAAACATTGAAATTAACTGATGATGAGAAACTACCATTAAAAGGATACTGTGTAATGTGTCTCCTCTGCCTTTCATGTGCAGAGAGTGAGAAAAAAAAGGTTTTAGAGCTGAGATAAATTAATAAAAGGGGTGAATCCCTCATGGTAAAAGTTGTTAGAAATGTTGTTTGTCCATTTTGTGGGACTTTATGTGATGATTTAGAGATTTTAGTTGAAGACAACCACATAGTTGGAACAAGACATGCATGTAGAATTGGTAACGCTAAGTTTATGCACTTTGAAGGGGCTGTAAGATACACAGAACCATTAATGAGAGAAAATAAAAAAGATGATTTCAAAAAAGTTGATTATGAGACAGCAATTGAAGAAACTGCAAGATTATTAACTGAAGCTGCTCTACCTTTAATCTACGGATGGAGTGCTACTGAATGCCACGCACACATGTATGGAGTTGAGTTAGCTGAGTTAGTTGGAGCAGTTATAGACAACACGGCAAGTGTTTGACACGGACCTTCTGTTTTAGCATTGCAGGATGTAGGATACCCCGTCTGTACATTAGGAGAGGTTAAAAACAGAGCTGATGTAGTTATTTACTGGGGTTCAAACCCAATGCACGCCCACCCAAGGCACATGAGTAGATATTCAGTATTTGCAAGAGGATTCTTTAGAGAGAGAGGAAGAGAGGATAGAACTTTAATTGTTGTTGACCCAAGAGAAACAGATTCAGCAAAATTAGCAGATATTCATTTACAAGTTGAGCCTCATAAAGATTATGAGTTAATTAGTGCAATGAGGGCAGTGTTAAAAGGTTTTGAATTGCAGACAGATAAAGTTGCGGGAGTTCCAGCTGATTTGATATACGAGGCAGTTGAGATTTGTAAGAATGCTCAGTTTGGACAGTTGTATTTTGCTATGGGAGTGACAATGACAAGAGGTAAGCACAGAAACATTGATAATGCAATCTCCTTAGTTATTGACTTAAACGCTTACACAAAATTCGGACTAATGCCAATGAGAGGGCACTACAACGTTAATGGATTCAACCAGGTCTTAACTTGGGTTACTGGTTATCCATTCGGTGTTGATTTCTCAAGAGGTTATCCGAGATACAACCCAGGGGAGACAACAGCCAATGACTTGTTGCAGAGGGGAGAAACAGATATGATGTTAAATATAGCATCAGACCCTGGGGCTCATTTCCCACAAAAGGCAGTTCAGCACATGGCAAAGATACCATTGGTTTGTATCGACCCTCATGAAACGCCAACAACTCAGTTAGCAAATATTATAATCCCTCCAGCAATTGCCGGAGTTGAAGTTGAAGGAACTGCTTATAGAATGGACGGAGTTCCAATTCAGTTGAGAAAGGTTATTGACCCACCAGAGGGTGTTTTACCAGATAGGGAGATATTAAAGATGCTCATTAAGAAAGTTAAAGAGATGCTCTAAAAATTCTAATAAGAAAAATATAAATATTGAATATATATCTAATGAGTTATTGGGGTGGGCGTGCAACGCTAACCATCTTTGGGGTATCCTACATCCTGCGTTACACGTCGTATGTTGGAGGGGAACCCGTAAGGGACCCTCCAACATTTTATTATTTTAGATAATTAAATCAATTTATTTAAATATATAAATAAAACTTTAAAAATAAATTAAATTATTAATTGAAGAATAAATAAAGGAATTATTTTTCTTTTTTTACCAAAATTTTGTTGATTCCATCTATAACTGCCTCAACTGAAGCTCTAACTATATCTTCACTCGCCGCCTTTGTTGTTATCTCTCTTCCATACCCTTCTAATGTTACAATAACCTCTGCCAACGCATCAGTTCCTCCAGTTATAGCATTTATGTGATACTCTTTAAGTTTAATCTTCTCTCCAATTGCCTTTTGTACTGCCTTAACTGCCGCATCTACTGGACCAACACCAATGGCTGAGCTTTTCTTAATCTCTTCCTCAATCTTTAAAGCAACTGAGGCAGTTGGAATAACTTTATTTCCAGTCATAACTGCTATTTGCTCCAATTCAACAACTCTATCTTTTTTAGCCAACTTACCAACAACGTCTTCAACTATTGCCTCAACATCTCTGTCTGTAACTCTTTTACCTTTATCCCCCAATGATTTAATCCTCTTTACAATTTCTTCAAACTGCTCTTTATTTATATCTCTACCTACTTCAATGCCAAGTTCTTTTAGCTTTGCCTCAATTGCATGAGTTCCAGTATGCTTACCCAATATAATTTTTCTTTTCTGCCCAACTAACTCTGGTGGAATTGGCTCATAAGTTAAAGCATGAGCTAAAACACCATGGGCATGAATCCCACTTTCATGAGCAAAGGCATTTTCCCCAACAATTGCCTTGTTTGGTTGGACTTTAATTTCAGTGTATTTTGATACGAGTTGAGATATATCATAAAGTTTTTGTGTTTTTATATTAGTTTTAACTCCATAAATTGACATTAAGCTCATGACAACCTCTTCTAATGCCGCATTTCCTCCTCTCTCTCCTAAGCCGTTTATTGTGCAATGCACTTGCTCAGCTCCTGCTTCAACTGCTGCCAATGAGTTAGCAACTGCCAATCCAAAATCATTATGGCAATGCACAGATATAGGGACTTTTATCTCTTTTTTTAACTCATTTATTAAGTAATACATAGCCCTTGGAATCATAACACCAACTGTATCTGGAACATTAATTATATCCGCCCCCGTCTCAACTGCCTTTTTATAAACTTCTATTAAATAATCAAGTTCTGTTCTTGTGGCATCCTCTGCTGAAAACTCTACTTTAATTCCATGTTCTTTTATATATTCAATTGCCTCAACAGCAATGTCTATAATTTCTTCCTTAGATTTTTTTAGTTTATACTTTCTATGTAGTGGAGAGGTTGCTATGAATGTGTGTATCCTATCTACACCACAATCTATGGCTACATCAATATCCTTTTTTACAGCTCTTGCTAATCCACAAATCTCAGCATCTAAGTTTAGTGAGCAGATTTTTTTAATTGCTTCTTGCTCTCCCAATGAAGAGACAGGAAATCCTGCCTCAATAACATCAACACCTAACTCATCTAATTTTATGGCAATTTCTATCTTTTCCTCGGGTGTTAAAGAGACACCAGGTGTTTGCTCACCATCTCTAAGCGTTGTATCAAAGATATAAACTCTCTTTGGAATATTTAGATTTTCAAGTGCCTTTTTGATAATCTCATTTTCTTCCCTATAAATTATCATAATCCCACCAAAACTTTAATTTATTAATTGCATTATTTCAGGGTATTATAAAAAGTTTATAGAATTATTTTTCCAAATTAACATATAGGGTTATAACGATGTTAGTATCTAAGTTATTAAATACCTTGACTAAAATGATGCATTGATGCATATTAGTAATAAATACAATAACTTTAATTATTGGTAAAAGTATTTAATATCTATTGATAATTATCTCTACCTAACTACATTAATTGAGGGATAAGATGAAGATGTTGCTAATTCACTCTGATTATTTAGAGTTTGAAGCAAAGCAAAAAACAAAGATTGCAGAAGAAACAGAGAATTTAAAAGGTAAGTTAGATGAGTGTTTAGCTTGTTTTATTGCAGTGGAGAGAGAAGATGAAAATAAGCCAGAAGGAGTAGCAATAAGAGCAGTTGAAGAGATTGAAAAGGTAGCTAATCAGTTAAAGGTAAGTAATATAGTTGTTTATCCTTATGCTCATTTGTCAAGTGATTTATCCTCACCAGAAACAGCTATAAAGGTTCTAAAAGACATTGAAAATATTTTAAAAGAAAAGGGGTATAATGTTTTGAGGGCTCCATTTGGATGGTATAAGGCATTTAAAATTAGTTGTAAAGGACATCCATTGAGTGAGTTATCAAGAAAGATTGTAGCTAAGGAAGAAAAGAAAGAGAAAGGGGAGGAATCTAAATTCTATTTGTTAAATCCAGAGACAGAGGAGATTATTGAATTAAATGAAGAAAACATTAATATAATTAAAGATGAAGAGCTTTTAGCTTTGGCAAAACATGAGTTGGGAATTAAAGAACATAGGGAAAATGAAGAGCCACCCCATGTAAAGTTTATTAAAGAAAAAGATATTTGCAGTTATGAAGAGGCATCAGACCCTGGACATTTTAGATGGTATCCAAAAGGTAAGTTGATGAGAGATTTGTTGGCAGATTATGTTTATAACTTAGTAGTTAATATGGGGGCGATGCCAGTAGAAACACCGATTATGTATGATTTGGGTAACAAAGCTATTAGAGAGCATGCAGACAAATTTGGAGAGAGGCAATATAGGTTTAGACAGGGAAATAGGGAGTTAATGCTGAGATTTGCGGCATGCTTTGGGCAGTTTATGATGAAAAAAGACATGTATTTGTTGCCAAGATATCTTCCATTAAAACTCTATGAGTTATCAACTTATAGTTTTAGATATGAGCAGAGAGGGGAGTTGGTTGGATTAAAGAGGTTGAGATGCTTTACAATGCCAGATATGCATACCGTCTGCTTAAACTTAGAGCAGGCAATGGAAGAATTTGAAAAACAGTTCTGGGAGTGTTTAAAAACAGGAGATGACTTAAATCTAAGCTATTCAGTAATATTTAGATTCACAAAGGACTTCTTTGATGAGCATAGGGACTGGTTCTTTAAGATAGCTAAGGAGTATAAAAACAAATATGGAAAGGATGTTATCTTAGAGATATTACCAAAAAGAAAACACTATTGGGTTGGTAAGGTAGATATTGCAGTAATAGACAGTTTAGGAAGACCTATTGAAAATCCAACTGTCCAGATAGATGTTGAGAGTGCTAAAAGGTTTGATATAAAAGTGCATACAAATGAAGGAGAGATTTATCCAATAATACTGCACTGCTCACCAACTGGTTCAATTGAGAGGGTTCTATGCGGTTTGTTAGAAAAAGCGGCAATAGAGGCAGAAAATGGAAAAGCTCCAATGTTACCTGTTTGGCTATCACCAATACAAGTTAGAGTTATTCCAGTAGCTGAAAAACATTATGATTATGCCTTAAAAGTTGCTGAGAAGTTGAGAGAAAACAATATTAGAGCTGATTTTGATGATAGGGATGATAGTGTAAGTAAAAAAATTAGAAATGCAGGAAAGGAATGGATTCCTTATGTTGTAGTTATTGGAGATGAAGAAATGGAATCAGGTAAATTAACGGTCACTATTAGAGAAAAATCAACCTTAAAGAAACCATATAAAGAGAAGATGACATTAGATGAATTGATTGAGAGGATTAAAAAAGAAACTGCCAACTATCCATATAGACCTTTATCACTACCAATAAAATGCTCACTACAACCAAAATTCCATTAAAAATTCATAATCTATCTTTTTATTACATCTTTTTATTGTATGACATGAAAAAGTATATAAATAATAATCAATTTTTAAATAATTATCAAATGACTATTTTCTACATAACATAATATTATGATTATAGTGGTATAACTTATAAAAATTTAAAGTGTCTTTTTTACAATTATTTTGGGGGATGATTATGATAGAGAAGTGCCCAATTTGTGAAGGAACTGGAAAGAAAGTAGTTAAATATAAAACCTGCCCTGTATGTGAAGGAACTGGATTTATAGATGAATTTTCACCAAAGCAACACATGAAAAGAGTTTCTAAGAGGGCAAATTATGACTTAGATTATGGAGAAATTCCCTGTCCAAAATGTAAAGGGACAGGAAAAATCCCAATTTATGCAAAGTGTGATTTTTGTGGAGGTAGTGGAAAGGTAGTTAAGTGTGATAGATGTGGAGCTATAATTGGTAAATATCCCGACTTTAAAGATAGAACATTATGTGACAAATGTCTAAAAGAAGAGGAAGAAAGAAAGAAAGGGCTTAGAAATGTATATGTATTTGACGAACTTGCTACATTTCATGATGTTGAACCAGGTAAGTTTTATAAAGGGGTTGTTACAAGAATTGAAAAGTATGGAGCTTTTATTAATTTAAATGAGCAAGTTAGGGGACTTTTAAGACCAAGGGATATGGTAAGTTTAAGATTGGAAAATTTAAATATTGGTGATGAAATCATAGTTCAGGCAGTAGATGTAAGACCAGAAAAGAGAGAAATTGACTTTAAATATATCCCACTAACAACATATGATTTAGTTAAATATGAAAAAGAAATTCCTCTAACACAAATAAAAGATATATCCCAAAATTTAGTTGAGATGAGAGACCAAGTAGTTCATATAAAAGGAGAGGTCGTTCAAATAGTCCAGACACCAGGACCAACGATATTTACAATAACGGATGGAACTGACTTTGCCTGGGTAGCTGCTTTAGAAATAGCTGGTTTGAGGGCTCATCCAGAGGTTAAAGTTGGAGATATAGTTGATGTTATTGGTAGGGTTACAATAAGAGATGGAAGATTACAGATTGAGAGGATAAAACTCAATAAGTTAGAAGGAAAAGAAGCAGAAGAAATTAAGAAAAAAATAGAGGAAGAGATTGATAGAAGGGCAGAACCAGCTAAGGATATTCCATTCTTAGTTAAAAGTGAGGTCTTAGAAAGATTAAGACCAAAAATGGCAGATGTTGCTAAGAGAATTAGAAAGGCAGTTTTAGACGGAAGACCAATAATAATTAGGCATCATGCTGATACAGATGGTTATTGTGGGGGAATTGCATTAGAAAAAGCCATATTGCCAATAATTGATAAATTTGCCATAGATGTTGATGCAATATGGCACTTCTTTAAAAGGAGACCGTCAAAAGCACCATTCTACGAGTTGGAGGATGTAACAAAGGACTTAGTATTTTCAATAGAGGATGCCTTAAAGTTTGGGCAGAAATTGCCTTTGATTGTTCTAATTGATAATGGAAGTACTGATGAAGACATCCCAGCTATATCCAAGGCAAAAGCTTATGGTATAGAGGTTATAGTTATAGACCACCACTTCCCTGGGGAGGTTGTTGATGGTAGGGTGGAGGTTGATGACTACGTCGATGCACATGTAAATCCTTACTTAGTTGGAGGAGATAGCAATTTAACTGCTGGTGTTTTAGGAACTGAGATAGCGAGGATGATTAATCCAGATGTTGAGGATGAGATTAAGCACATCCCAGGAATAGCAGTTGTTGGAGACCATGCTAAGGGGGAAGAGGCAGAGCAGTATATAAAAATAGCCCTTGATAGATTGAATGAATTGAGCAGAAAATACGGTAAAGGAAGGACTTATGATAGAGAGTATTTGGAGAAAATAGCACTATGTATGGATTTTGAAGCGTTCTATCTAAGATTTATGGATGGTAAGGGAATTGTTGATGACATATTAGCAACGAACATAAAAGAGTTTGGAAGACATGAAGAGCTTATAGATATATTGTATGAGCAGGCAATGAAGATGGTTGAAAGGCAGATGAGGGCAGTAATTCCAGCTTTAAAAACAGAGTTCTTAGAGAATGGAATTATATTGAATACCTTAGATGTTGAAAAATATGCTCATAAATTTACCTTCCCTGCCCCAGGAAAAACAACTGGATTTGCTCATGACTATATAGTTCAAAAATATGGGGAGGATAAGCCAATAATAACACTCTCTTATGGTCCTGACTTTGGGGTTGTTAGAGCAACAGATGCAGTTCATGAAAAATATAACTTCAACTTAAACTTGATAGTTGAGCAATTGATGGAAGAGATTCCTGAGGCATCCTTAGATGGAGGAGGTCATGAGTGTGCAGGTAGTTTAAAATTCGTTGAGGGGTTGAGAGATAAAGTAATCAATAGATTTATTGAAATCATAAAAGAGATGAAGCCAAAAGAGTAATTTAAATGAAAAATAAAATAAAAAGATAAAAAATAATTTTTTTAGATTTTTTTGCTCACATTTCATATAAGAAGATAGCTAAATTACCTAAAGCTCCAATCTCATTCTCTACTATATATCTTCCCAATCCCTTTTCTAACTCTAATTTTGTAAATCCAGTTGAAGCTCCACAAAAAACAACTAAATCATTTTCTCCAACTTCATTAAAATCTAATTTCTCGTCACAAATACTTTTATTTCCAATTAAAAATACTTTTTCAGGTCTCAAAACTTCTATGGCATCATCCAACTCCTCAAAGAATAAAACATTCTTTCCTAACTTGTATGCCATTTTATGCAGTGTTGGAATTCCACTCTGAGCGGCTGATGCAGTTGCCTTTGTTACAACTATTGTGTTGACATCAAACCCATAGGCGATTCTTCCAAACTCCTCTACCTGCTTAGCACTGTATGTGTTGTGTAAGCAAACAAACATTTTTCCACCTCTTTTTTTAATTTTTTATAATTTTTATTATATATTTATTAAATAATAATTATCTGAAAAACTCTTCTAATAACTCTTTTGTATTATAAACTTTTACTTTATTTTGTTTCTTTAAATCATTATCGTTGCTCCATATTGGGCAGTTCAGTTCTAAAGCTAAGGCAACATAGTGAGTGTCTTTCTCATCAATTTCTTTCATTATTTCATAAGCTTCTTTAATCTTATCTTCATAATATTCAGTTGGTATCACTTTAACAAAATATAACAATGTTTTTACAGCCTCTTTGTAAGTAAGAAGTTGATTATTTTTCTCCCTTTTTGAGATTATAAATTTTTCATACTTCTTTAACTCATTAAAGACAAATTCTGGACAATAAATATTAAAAATGTCTGAGGTAATCAATTCTCTCGTTATTGAGTTGTCTTTTATCAGAGCAGAAAATAAAATATTTGCATCAACTACAAGCATAATCTTTTCTTCTCTTCTTTCCATGCTTCCTCCCTTGCCTTTTCAAAATCCTCTAAATCCTCATCCGTTAAATTTAACTCTTCAACTAATTTTTCTAAAAGAATTTTCTTTAATAACCGCTCTTTTTTCTTTAATTGTCTAAGCGTTTCTTCGATATCTTCAATGGAGAGATTTTCAAGATTTTTTACTTCAACTGGCATAATTTCACCATAAATATAAATTAATCATTTATACGATATTTTTATATATTTATATAGTATAAAAAATTTCAATTAGTGTTTTACTTCAAATTCTCCTTAACTACACTGGCTATGGCTCTACTTAAAGCTACAGGAACGCTTTCTCCAATCTGATTATAACAGCTTCTTATACCTCCAGCGAATAGATGATAATCAGGATAACTCATTAACCTTGCTTGTTCTCTTGGAGTTAATAATCTATCTTCATAAGGGTGAATAAAGAACCTTTTGCCCATAACCGTCTCAGCCAATTTAAGAGGGTGTAACCTTATATAATTCCCTAACCTCCTATTAGCCCCTTTGAAGTAGATAAATGCATCTCCCCAACCTAATTTATGAACTCTCCTCCTAAACCTTGCAGGTAGAGCGGCAAATTCATGATTTGGGACATCTCTACCTTTATACATTAAGTCCCCTATTGCCTCAATAACATTTTTTGGCTGAGTTTTTTCTGGGTTTATTTCTATGTTTGAAACAAAAACCCTTCTCCTAACAGAGGGATTTCCATACTCCTCTGCCCTTAATGTGTTGAAATAAACATCCTCATAACCAACTTCTCTAAACTCTTTTATTATCTCCCCCCTAACTTCCTTAATGCCAGGGACATTTTCCATAACAAATATTTTTGGCTGTAAATCCCCAACAATCCTTATATATTCCAAAACTAACCTTCCTGTTTCATCTTTATATAATCTATTGTATGGATTTCTCTCTCTTTTTGGATTAGCTCCAGTATATCCCTCGCAGGGAGGACCTCCAATAATAACATCCACTTTTTTATTTTTAATGAACTTCTCTATTTCAAGTGAATGAATTTCTCTAATGTCATCATTAATAACAATAGGATTTAATTTTTCAGTTTTTTCATTCAAAGTTCCCAACTTTTTTAACCATTTTATATCTTCCTCTTCAAAAGGAAATTTGAATGGGTAAATTCCAACATATCCCTTTAATTCTTTCAATCTAAATTCTCCTGGTCTTATTTTTTCATATATCTGCCCATTAAAATTTAATGCATAGGAAAAAGCGGCGTCTTCATTTAGCTCTATAGCCACTAACGGCTCAAAACCCTCCTCTACAAAACCTCTTGAAAATCCCCCACACCCACAAAATAAATCAATAAATTTCAACATTATCACCAAAAATAAATGGTTATTCAAAAATAAAGTAAATTTAATTTGAATTAAATATCAAAAAAGACAAATAATTTATTGTGATTCTTGAGCTTTCTTTAACTCTGCTTTCATATCCTGATAAATCTTAGTCCATTTTAATTTTCTTGGGTTTCTTCCCATTCTGTAACTTTTCTCACATTTTGATGAGCAGAAATATAAGACAGTTCCATCTTTTTCTACAACCATTTTTCCCTTTCCTGGTTCAATTTCATAACCGCAAAAGCTACATTTTTTCCATTCTGGCATAGTTATCCCTCTTTAATAGTGTTCCAAGTTTTAAAATAATTTTTTTGAATTAATTTATCTTCTTCTGTCTAATGGTCTTGCCTCTCTTTCTGTTTCTCTTAGCATAATGATATCTCCAACTTTAACTGGACCTTTAACGTTTCTAACTAAAACTCTTCCAGTATCTTTTCCACCTAAGATTTTACATCTAACTTGTATAATTCCTCCAGTAACTCCTGTTCTACCAATAACTTCAATAACCTCAGCGGCTACTGCCTCTTTATAAACGAATTCATTTTCCATCCTCATCACCTAATAATAAAGGTTTAAAATTTATAAAAAAGTTAGTAATTGAGTGTTTCATAGATAATGTAATATTAATAATAAATTAATCTACTGCTTTAAAGCATTTACCTTTTCAATTAATGCCTTTAACTCTTCAGCATCTCCTTCTTCAATAATAGCAACTGATGACGCAGCAACTTCCAATCCAGCCGCTTTACCTAAGTCCTGTTTTGAAGCTACGTAAGCGTAAGGGATTCCTTTCTCTTCACATAAGTATGGGAGGTGAGCAACAACCTCCTCTGGTTTGACATCCTCAGCAATGATAACTAATTTTGCGATACCTCTTTCAACTGCCTTTGTAACTTCGTTAGCTCCTTTTTTGATTTTTTGTGCTTTTGCAACTGCATCCAATAACTCTTTTTGAATTTCTTCTGGAACTTTAAATTTTACATAAACTGCCATATCTTTCAACCTCCTTCATCTCTTTGCTAAAAAATGGGCAATCCGGAGGGAATTGCCCACTCCTACGGGGCTTTTGCAGTTTATAATTTACATTTGAAATTTGACGCCTTAGGTGTCTATATTCAATATTAGGTAATATTGCTCTGCAAAAGCCCCGTAGTATCATCGTGGTTTAGAATAGGTATAACAACTTATTGACTTTTAGTATATAAAACTTTTGGGTAAGTTTATAAAATCCTCTCAATTGGCACTATCAATATGTCTCTCGCTCCTAAGGCGTGAAGCTTAGGGACTAAGGTAAATATCTCATCCTCATTTACAACTGCATGAATAGCTACCATATTATCATCAGATAAAACCTTAGAAACTGTTGGACCACTCATTCCTGGAATTAGCTTTCTAATTTCTTCAACTTTATCTTTTGGAGCATTCATCATAATTAATCTTTTTGTTTCAGCAAATAAAACGCTTTTTATTGCAATAACTATTTGGTTTATTTTTTCTCTCTTTTCTTTATCTTTTAAACTGTTTTTATTGGCTATTAATCTTGTAGTTGATGAGACAATCTCATCAATAATTTTCAATCTATTTAATTTTAAAGTTGTTCCCGTAGATGTTAAATCACTAATTAAATCAGCTATTCCTATAAATGGAGCTATTTCAGTAGCTCCACTAAGCTCAATAATCTCAACCTTCTTATTTAATTTTTCAAAGTATTTTTTTGTTAAATTTGGAAACTCTGTTGCCACCCTCATACCTTCTTTTATATCATCAACGCTTTTTATTTCTGAGTTTTCTGGGGCGGCTAAAACCAATTTTGCAAATCCAAAACCAAAATCTAAAAGAAAATCAACTTTATCTTCAACATCTCTTTCTAAGACCAAATCATAGCCAGTTACTCCTATATCTGCCACACCATCAGCCACAAATTCTGGAATATCTCTTGCTCTTGCAAACATTACCTTGATGTTTTCATCTACTGTGTTTGCAAATAAACTCCTTCCTTTAACTGTAATCTTCAATCCTGCTTTCTCTAATACCTTCATTACTGGCTCTGAAATTCTTCCTTTATTTGGCAATGCAAACATTATCATCTTATCCCTTAAAAATTTATGAATTTATATTTTTTATTTTACATCTCTTTCTCTGAATTTCCTTCTTTATTTTTTCTCCACTAACCCTCAATAGATTTGAGACACTTCTTGGGATTTTTCCATTATCTGATAAAATCTTTGCTATAATACTTGAAAGTAAAAAGATGGCATATATATGCTCTGCCTTAGTCCTATGTATATGGTGGGGGTAGATATTTAGCTCATCATACTCTTTAAATTCGTTATTACTGCAGTTATATTTTTTCTCAATATATTTTCTTAAATAAATAAGGAGTTGGTGTAATTGTATTAGCTCATCTTTATGCATTCAAATCACCAAAATTAATAACCGTTAAATTCACTGGCTTTTTTATAATTTTTGCATCTTTACAGAAAATTAAATTTGTCTTTTCATATAAAATATCTACAAGTTTTTGAGTAACAGTTTCATTAATTATAATTGTATCAACGGTTTTATAGCTATCTATGTTATCAACCAACTCCTCAATATCAACAATTTTTTCTTCATCTCCACTGATAATTAACGCCTTAGAATCTTCTAATTTAATAAACTTTTCATAAAACTCTCTGTATTTATTATATTTGGGGGGTAATTTATAGTTAGATGAATTACATTTAACACTTGAATCTTCTATATCATTGGGAGTTACATTTATCTCAGGTATTTTTTGAATTTCTACATTAATTTCATCTTTGCATGTAATTTTTTCGTCCATAACCTTCTGCTTATCTTTTAATATTTGTGGAATTATATGCTCAACTGGAATTTTGCTTCTTAAACATTTCATAATTTCTTTTTTAGATAACTCTTCAACTTCTCTTCCAGGAGGGGCTCTTGCTACAAAATCAACATCACAAACTTGCAATAGCTCTTTTAAAATTAATTCTCCTCCCCTATCACCATCTGTAAAGACAGTTACTATCTTTTTCTTACTAAGCTCTATGATGGTTTTTGGAACAGAAGTTCCTTCAACGGCAATCACATTTTTAATACCACATCTCAATAAATTTAAAACATCTGCCCTTCCCTCAACAATTATAATATCGTCTGAGCTATCAACTGCAGGACCTGCAGGTAGTTTCTCAGGACCATACTCAACAATCTCCCCCATCCTTACGCTTTCCTTAACCTCTTCAACAATTGTATTTACATCTATATTGTTCATTAGTTGCTTTAAAATCTCTTTAGCCCTTTCAACTATATACTCCCTCTTCTTCTTTCTAATATCCTCAATATCTATTACCTTAACTGTTGCTACACATGGACCAACTCTATCTATTGTTTCTAAGGTAGCGGCTAATATTGATGTTTCAATCCTATCCAAACTTGAAGGGACTGTTATTTTGGCTATTGATTTCCCATTAATGTTAGTTAGTTCAACATCTATCCTTCCTACTCTTCCCGTCTTTTGTAGTTCTCTCAAATCCAATTCATCTCCCAACAACCCTTCCGTCTGTCCAAATATTGCCCCAATTACATCATGTTTTTCAACATAACCATCAGCGATGAGTTCTGCATGAATGATATACTTGGTAGTTCCTAAATCCATGATAATCACCAGTAATAATTACTACCTGTCTCATGAGTGAGAATAATCTCACAATATCTAACATATCATAAAACAAATCAAAGTATAAAAAATTATTTTTATTTTGGTGCCCTTTCTTATAACTTCAAACATTAATTAAAATATTTAACACAATAAAACCGAAAAGTATATATAATAGTTCTGCGTATGTTATTCTTGCTTACGTGGAGCGGCCTTGGTGTAGCCTGGTAACACACGGGCCTGCCACGCCCGGACCCCGGGTTCAAATCCCGGAGGCCGCACCACTGGCTTCAATTAGCCAGGGCTTGATTTGGACATGCGCCGGTGGTGTAGCCTGGTATCACTCTGGCCTTCCAAGCCAGCGACCCGGGTTCAAATCCCGGCCGGCGCACCATAATTTATTTCCATAGATATTTTATTTTTTATTTTACTTCCTTGTATCCATAAAATTAAATCAATAAATTTAAATTATTTCTGTGAGATTATGAGAGTTTATTTAAAACTTCATTTGGCCATTCCAAAAGAAGTTTGTAGAAGTTTAGAGGTTGATAATTACATTAAAGGGAATTTTGAAATTAATTTAAAATGTGAAAAAAAACCTACATTGTATGTAAAAACTCAATCCATTGGCTCATTAAAATCAATATTAGACGATTTTTTCAGATGTTTAAATGTAGGGATGGAGGTTTATAACTTAATAAAATCCTATACAATAAGAAATGTGACCAAAGATGATTTAGATGATTTTCTTGAGCTTTATTATAAAGCATACAGGGGTTTTGACAAATATTATTATAAAAAGAGAAAATGGGCAAGATGGTATTTTAAATGGTTGATGAAGAGAGATGAAGATGGATTTTTTGTCTGTGAAGTTAATGGCAGACCAGTTGGTTTTATTGCCTGTGATTGTAATTGGATAAGTAATATAGAGAAGAGGGAGGTTGCTGAAATTCATGAAATATTTGTTGACCCAGATTTTAGAGGAAAAGGGATAGGAACCGCTCTAATAAACAAAGCTATTGAATATGCTAAAAAGAATGGGAGGAATATTGTGGAGTTGTGGGTTGGAGTTGAGAATAAAAATGCCATTGAATTTTATAAAAAGTTGGGATTTGAAGAGAAAGAGGTTGTTAAAGATTGGTTGAGAATGGTAAAGAGGATTTAATTAAATATTTTTTCTAATTTGCTATTTTTTAGCTTTCTATTTTATAAGAGGATTAACTTTAAATATAAAAAATTTATTTTATCATTTTTACTTATTGATAATCGGGACATGGTGATAGAATGAGAAATATAATTGTAAAAAAATTAGATGTTGAACCAATTGAGGAAAGACCTACTGAAATTGTTGAGAGAAAGGGTTTGGGGCATCCAGATTCAATTTGTGATGGAATAGCTGAGAGTGTCAGTAGAGCTTTATGTAAGATGTATATGGAGAAGTTTGGAACTATTTTGCATCACAACACAGACCAGGTTGAATTGGTTGGGGGGCATGCATATCCTAAGTTTGGAGGAGGAGTAATGGTAAGCCCTATTTATATTTTGTTATCTGGAAGAGCTACAATGGAAATTTTAGATAAAGAAAAAAATGAAGTTATAAAACTCCCAGTTGGAACAACTGCAGTTAAAGCAGCTAAGGAATATTTAAAGAAGGTTTTAAGAAATGTTGATGTTGATAAAGATGTAATCATTGATTGCAGAATTGGGCAGGGAAGTATGGATTTAGTGGATGTCTTTGAAAGGCAGAAGAATAAAGTCCCATTAGCTAACGATACATCATTTGGAGTTGGTTATGCTCCATTATCAACAACAGAGAAGTTAGTTTTAGAAACAGAGAAATTTTTAAACAGTGATGAGTTAAAGAAAGAGATTCCTGCTGTTGGTGAGGATATAAAGGTTATGGGATTAAGAGAGGGCAAAAAAATAACTCTAACCATTGCTATGGCTGTTATTGATAAGTATGTTAAAAATATTGAGGAGTATAAGGAGGTTATTCAAAAGGTAAAGGAAAAAGTTGAGGATTTAGCTAAAAAGATAGCTGATGGATATGAGGTTGAGATAAATATAAACACAGCAGATGACTATGAGAGGGAGAGCGTTTATTTAACAGTTACTGGAACATCAGCTGAGATGGGAGATGATGGTTCAGTTGGAAGAGGGAATAGAGTCAATGGACTAATAACCCCATTCAGACCTATGAGTATGGAGGCGGCAAGCGGTAAAAATCCAGTAAATCACGTTGGTAAAATCTATAATATATTAGCTAATTTGATAGCAAATGATATTGCTAAGTTGGAAGGAGTTAAGGAGTGTTATGTAAGAATATTAAGCCAGATAGGTAAGCCAATTAATGAGCCAAAGGCATTGGATATAGAAATTATAACTGAAAATGGTTATGATATAAAGGATATTGAACCAAAGGCAAAAGAGATAGCTAACAAATGGTTAGATAACATCATGGAAGTCCAAAAAATGATTGTTGAGGGGAAAGTAAATACTTTCTAAATTTTAGATTTTAAATAATTTTACTTCCTGGGATAATGTAGTATTTTGCATTAGTTGTTTTTCTTTTATTATAGAAGTCAAATTCTGGTAGTAATTCGAGTTTTCCTTCAAATTTAATTGTTGGATTGAATTCCAAATAGTTTAATAACCTTTTTCCAGAGGGATTTATCATCTTTCCTTTAGTTATTTCATTATCCTTAGCATTAAATTCTTCTAATATATTATCATCTTCTTCAATTTTAATTACTTTCATTAAACCATATCCATATCTTACATCCCCACCAATAAAGATTTTTAAGTTTTCCAATTCGTCTTTTAAACTATCATCATTAAGACAAACTAATCCAATCCATTTTAAGTTTTCATTTTTATACCCCACTTCGGTTATTTTTTTCCATAATTCAGTATTTTCTAATGCTTTTTTTGGTTTTGGTAAGATAAATTCAATTTCATGCAATGATTCATCCTTTGCTGTTCTTGTTTCGGGTAGTATTGCTGTCGAAGTGAAAGAATCAACAAATAATAGTCTGAACTCTTTTTCTGATAGATTTCCTAAGTGAAACTCTCCATTTTTAAAATTTGGTTTTAGTATATTTTCTCCATCAAAGGAAGGGTAAAAGCATGTTATTTGTTCAAATAATTCTTGATTGCTGTTTAAAGAGTTTCCTTTCATTAAATTATATGCCTTTGTTAAAGCCCCCCACATCGTTTGCCCGGGAATAAATATTCTCGTCTCTGCCAATACACCATATCTTTTATATCCAATGTGAATTGGTTGCTCTTGTTCTAAAACTATTTTATACCAAGCCATTAATCGTCACCTAATGCCTTTGCATGATATCTTGCTAAGATTAATACTCTTTCTAAGATTTCTTTGAAGAAGAGGAGATTATCTATATCGTTTGATAAATCAATGAAAAATTTATTTAGTTTCTCATTTCTTTCTTTTATTTTTTCCTTTAATCTATTTTCTTTTTCTTTATTTTTTGACTTTTTTATTTCATTTTTTATATTTTCTATGTTTTCTGTATATTCTGCCAATTCGTTTAATAATAATTCCAAATCTAACTTTAAGTTATCATTCCCTAAATATTCTGTTAATTTACTTATTTCCCCTAAAAATTTAAACAATTCTTGTTCTTTCATTTTTTGGGCATCATCTTTGAACTCCCAATCTAATTTATCCAATGCATAAACCCACATAGCATAAACACCATCATTTGCCAGAACTCCCAACAATTTGTTTATTTCATTCTTATCTAAAATCTGAGCAATATTAAAAGCAACTTCATTAATTTTGTATTCCAGTTTATCCATTAGAACCACCAGTTTGGTTATTCAAACTTTTTCCATTTTCATCAAACAATTCAATCTTCAATCTTCCAAAACCTCTTGTTGTCATTCCCCCAATTCCCAGTGTCTCAAAGAATATTTTTGAATCTTTTAATGCATCTTTTATTTGTTTTATTGTTGGTAATGGTTTTAGTTTGTTAGTTTTATTATCGTTAATTTCCTCAAATGGCTTTTTGTCAAAGATTCTTATTTTTCCATAAAATATTGTTCCCCTTGGAATCGCCTCTGAAGTAAATAAAGCCCCCTCTTTTGCTGTTCCTGTAATTGGATCTATTGAAACAGAAGTTCTAACTTCTAAGTTTGAGTTGATTATTTGAGAAATTAGGTTGTCTGGAACGATTATTATATCATTTTCATCAATTCCAAAGTTTTCTTTTATATAATCTATGTTGATGTTTATTTCTTCTTTCTTATAAGGTAGATATAACCAACCTAAATTTATATGCCCGTTTTTCTTATCATCTTCTATTTCTTTAAGCACAAAAACAATGTCTTTTGATTCTCCTTTGCCATTTTTTGATTCTTCATTCAATAAACCGGCATTCTCTAAAATTCTTTTAGAAGTTATCCACTTAACCCCAAATCTTGTATAAACTGGGAAGAATAAGATATTTAAATCGGAAAAATAAATCAATCCTTGCCATGATACATCTTTTTTAGAGAAACCAAATGCTTTACAAACAATACATCTTCCACAATGTCCAGTTTTTTCATCATTTGCACTTTCATAATCAATATTTGGTAAATCATCTTGTCCAGCACATTTTATTCCAGCATATCTGTTTCCTTCGAATAAAACCCAATCTTTATCTTCATTATTTTCCAATTCAAATAATTCTTCAATCTTTTTCTCCTTTCTTTTGCTCTTATCGACTCTATAATTATCTTTAAAATATCCCTGCAATTTCAAAGCTACATAATATCTCCAAGTTCCAGCCAAACTTGATCCTGGAATTTTTGGAATTTTTGTTGTCGGATCCCTTACTATGGTGTTATCAACCCTCCCAATTGTATAACCTCCAGTTCCTATGTAGATTGGATCTGTTGCCACTGCATAAACGTTTATTTCTTTTATAAAATCTTTATTTGTCATTTTTCCACCCCACTAATACGTTTTCAATATAATCTTCTGGAATTCCATGTTCTTTAGCACCTTTTACACAAGTATCAACGTATTCTTTTGTAGGCTTTCCAAGAGGCTTTCTCTCTCTGAAATAAACATAAGTTTTAATCTCCATATTTTTATTTACACAGAAAACCGTTATTTCTTTTCTATTGTATGTTATGGGATAACCTTCTTGTCTATCTAAGCTCTTAAGTCATCTTCAGAGATTTCATATATAACACCCCACACGATTTCTCCACTTTTTGGAATTATGTTGACTACTGCCCCTCCCCAAGTTTTAGAGTAACCATCATAAACAAACTTGTAATCCTTGATATAACCAATATCTACGAATTTTGGATTTCTACAGTTCTTTCTTATTCTTTCTTCACTTATATTTGAACCATAGGCAAAGTAATACATTCTATCTCTCACTTATACAGCTTTTAATCCCTTATGCCAGAACTCAAACATATCTATGAACATTTGCATTTTATCTTTGTCTATTTTGTTTATTAGCTCATTTCTGAATTTCTCTAAGTCTTTATCCTCTAAACTAATCTCAAATATCTCACATAATTTCTCAATTACATTTTTATTGGATTTTTTGTTCAATTCTAAGACATTTATGAAACTTATAGCTAAGAATTGGCTTATTGAGTCATCATATTTATTGTCCCAATCTTCTAAGCATTTATAAATTATGTTAATCAATTTTTGAAGTTTTGAAGGTCTGTTTTCAAAGATTTCTTTGAATTTAATGAACTTTTTCCAATCTTCTAAGTTGTAAGGTCTGTTAGATTTTAATGGTAAGACTCTTTTTCCTTTGTAGTATTCAATATCATTTCTTCTAACATTCGAATCTAAAATCTCAAAATCGAAGGTATTTGGAAAACATATAATTTTATTACCTTTGTTTAATTTAGTTAATAAACATAATTCTTTTTTCCAGTTATCTTTTGGTTTTATATAGAAAATGTATGAATTAGAATTTTGAATGTTTTCCTTACTCCAATACAAAGTGTAATATTTTTCTGTTTTATTTTTTATTTCGTAATATAATCCATCAGGAATTTCAAAGTTTTCCCCCTCAATTTCAATAACTTTTCTATTTCTAATTTCATCAAAGATTTCTTTTAATCTCTTATCATTAAAATGATTTTTTAATTTCTTGTATAATTTTTCGTCATTTGTGTTTTTATTTTGGTATATTTCATTGATTATTATTTCTTTAAATATTTTTTCCGCTTTTTCTATTTTCTTTAAATTATTTTCTGAGTTAAACAATTCATCTATTTCATTAGAGGCTAAATCTCTTCTAATCTTCCTTAACGCATTTATTCCAATATATAATGGGCTTTTATAGTGTTGAATTATTATTCCAATATGTAAAGGTAATTTTCCATAAACCTATTTAAAGTTTTTGTAATATTCATTTTGAATCTTTTTAATTAATTTTGGAACGTATTCTGCTGGAATTATAAACTGCCATGAAATTGGTGTTGGATCAATTATTGATGCAAATGGTTTATATGGTTGAATTTCTATTAAGTTATCTTTTTTCAAAGTTGTAACTATCTTTTTTTCACCATTTATTTCTTTTTCTAATTTAATCTCAAAATCAACCATATTGTTTTTAAATTCATTCCCTTTTTCATCCTCTAAAGATTTATAAATATTTTTTAATATTTCTTCATTTCCTTTTTTGTTCTCACTTCTTTTCTTAAATCTCTCAATAAATTCTTCAATTGAAGAAATTAGGTAGATCTTTACCTTATCTCCATTTGGTTGAGTCCAGAATAACAACCTATTTCCTTCTAATTCTTCACCAGTTTCTTTTAATTCTCCATTAATATCGTTTTTACTAACTTCAAAAACTAACCTTCTTTTTCTCCATTCTGGAATCTCCAAATCATTAATTAAGTTATTTTTAATATCTTCAACAAATTCTTTTGTAGTTTCCCAAATTCTTCTTAACCTTGCAGGAGATGGATTTTTTCTTAAAAGGAATTGAAGCAATAGAATTGATAAAATTTCTAATGCTGGATCATTTTCATCAGTAAATTCATCCCATTTTATTCTTTCATTTTCCCAATCTATTTTTGAATTTAAAGGAGTTTCTTTAATAAACTCTTCCCATTCCGTTCCTATTATTGAATTGAAAAATATTGTTTGATAATATTCTTTTAAAGTATTGTAATGATAGAAATAGTTTATTATCTGTTTTGAAAAAATAAATGGGACATAATTTGTTAAAATCTTTTCAAATTCAGGTAAAGAATCTTGTTTTCCCTTTTTTAAAAGATTGTTTAATTCGCATAATTTTTGATGATATGGCTCAAATATTTCAAGAAGTTTTTTAATTTTATCTATATTTTTATACTGTTTTAAATCATCTAATTTCATTATAATTCCATTTATTTTATCTTTCATATTTTTTAATTTGTTCTCCTTATCTAATAAAATGTTCCTAATTTCAACAATTGCAGTGAAAAAATCATTTGTTGTTATACTACCTATATCATTTTTCAATTGATTTAGATATATTTGCACTTCTTGATAATAACCAAAATTTCTTATGTTATTATATCTTCCCATGATATTTCCTATTTTTTTATTACTTACTTTACCTTTTAAATCTTCATATTCAATTTTTTCTATATTTTTTAAATCATTGATTAATTTATTTATATCAACTTCTACATAATTCAATATATCTTCTTTAAGTCTGGATACCATATTTACTTCGTCAATTATTGATAATTTCATATCTAATAAAATCTTTTCATACTCTAAATTATTTACCAACAAACTATTCAACAAATTTCCATTCAACCAATCTTCTAACTCAAATTTCAAAGTAATTAAAGCAATTCTATTGTTTTTATCCTTTAATTCATCTATCCAAATTGTTTCATCTTCTATATTTTCTAACCAATCTTTAACTCTTTTGTGGTGAATCCTATCATCACAAACCTCACAAATAGTTGGTTTATTTCTTTTTTCTTTGTCTTTTTCATAAATTAATCTAACTCTACAAACAGGGCAAACACCAATTGCATTTCCTTTAATACTATCTAATAAGCATAAATTTAAGTTTTTCTTTTTTATTTTGGATTTTAAGAAATTCTCTTTGGCTTTTTCAATTAAATAACCTATATTCATTAACCCTCTTGATGGTTTAGTTAAAAATATTGCTGGATATAATTCATCTTTTAACTCATCTTCAAAGATTTTATATATTTTTTCTTCTATTTCTATCAATTCTTCTTTCAATACTGCCAAATTACTTCCGTCATTTAAATCCTTCCCCAAACGTTCTCCAACTAAGAAATAAATTCCAGTTTCATCCCTATAAATTTCATTTCCTATTGGATATTTAACTTCCAACAATTCCTTTATTTTATCATCTATTTTTTTAGTTGTTTCTCTATACCATGTTATGGTTGCTATTTTTAATCCTTTCTCTACTAATCCTAATTTATCATACTGAATTCCTAAGATTCTCCATTTTATTTCATTTCTATTTGGGGTTCCTGAAAAGTTATTAGGTGTTAATACGTATTCAGCCAGAAGTGCTTTAAACATGGAAGTGGCCATATATGTTTGATCCCATAATGTAATGTCATTTATTGGAAATCTATCATCACTTAATAAATTATTTAATAAAGTCTTAATTTTAAAAATAATCATTTTTCTCTTTTTAATTAATAATTCATCTAATAAACCATCATTATTACTGGTATCTAAGAAATCCAATAAATTCTTTAATTTATTTTCTATACTATTGATGGCATTATTAAGCTCTTCACGACTTCCATTAAGATATATTATATTGGATCTAAAAGATCCAAAAGCATTGGCTAACCAAGGATGTGGTTCTACTTTAACCTCTTTTTTAGGAGAACCTTTATCAATCCCAGAATTTAAACTTTCTCCAATACCGTATAAAATTTGAAGAATTTTTTGTCCATCAGTTTGTCCTTTCCAATTTCTCCAATTATTTAAAAAATCGTCCCATAAATTAAAATTTTTGTTGAAAATAGAGATAGAGTAATTTTTTATTAAATCTTTCCAATCTTCTAAGTTTTTCTTGTTTAACGATATACCTACATATTTGTTTGGATTTGCATCTGGATTAACTTTGTCCCATAAAGCTAAATAACTTACTATTTCAGCCTTTAAAATCTTATCTTTATTATTTTTTAAATTATCTAAATTTAACATTTATCCACCCCTCCGGAATTTCTATATCTTTATTTGAATAAGCCATTTTCTGTGTTATTTCAAAAGTCCCCCATCCAAGTTTTGTCTTAGCTCCAACACCCAAATCAGCAACTCTTTCAATACATTTACATAAGAATTCTAAATCTTTTTCTACTTCTTCTTTTAATTTATCATCTTTCTTTAAAATTCCATCAAATGGGATGTAGACAATTTGCAAAATTCCTTCTGTTCCTTTTGGAACAACTTCATAATGGATTGGATTTGTTCCGGCCCTTGTTTTTCTACTATGTGGATTTATAACTTCTAAACTTAACCTATTAAAGTATGTTGGATAAAATACAGCTCTTCCTTTCTTTGCTTCATAGTATTGTTTTTTATTATTTTCTTTGTTCTTTTCACTGAATATATGTTCAAAGTTTGGATCGAAATAATCAGATATGAATTTCTCTAAATTATATTTATTAACATATTCTAAATTTATAGGAACTCCTAAATTAAATAATAAATACTTTATCATGCCCATCCTTAATTTTTCTCCATTATATTTCTTATAATTTTCTATTAAATTTATTAACTCTCCAAACTCTTCATTTCCAGTTCCAAAAATTCTTAAATAACTAAAAACATAATCCCAAAATTCTTTTTTGCCAATATTTTCTTTAATTAATTCTCTTCCAGCATTTGCTATTACTCCTTTCCACCCGCTCCCTCTAATCATTGGAACTTTAAAAACTTTCTCTTTTAATATTGGATTTTGAATTAAGTAAAATTCTTCATCATCTTTTGAAAAATATGGTTGTTTTAATTTGAATTTAACCAAAATTCCAAAGGAATATGGAATGTGCTGATTTATTAGAGTTTTTAATTTATTTTCTAAGTCATTTTCGTTAATAATTCCAGAATATTTTTGTGCTTTTTTAAAATCTCCTATTTTATATATTTTATATTTTTTACCCTTAAATTTTTTCAATTTTTCATTTTTATTAAATAAACCAAATTTTAAAGTGTAATAGTTTTTTTCATAGTTCTGAACGTTGTTTTCAAAGTTCTTTTTATTGTGAATATAGTATGTCAAACTTTCATAATAGATTTCAGTTTGATTTTCTGGCATTTTTACCACCTTTTATATTTAAAATTCCAGCAATTGAGACAAATCCTCCTTTTAATTTTCCATTATCTTTGTCTTCATAAATATATGGCAAAATCTTTGATCCTTCCGTTGGATTGTTATGTCCAAAAAGTTGATGTCTTTCATTTTCATTTCCATCATTTTCTTTATGTTCTTTTCTTTTTTGTGCCTTGATTTTTATTAGTTCTTTAATAATGTCTTTAAAATTGTTTTCATTAATATTATTCTTTAAAACAAAAATTTTATCCTCTTTATTAAGCAACTTATCAAAATTATTTACTTCCTCAATTAATTCGCTATATTGTAAAGTTTTTATTGTGTTTGCTTCATCTTTTTTGCCTAATGCAAAATTAGAAAAATCAAATACTTTTTTCTTTTCCCAATCTTTTACTTCTTTCCAATTATTTTCGTTCTTTATTTCAATACCCCTAACTTTTACTCTACCATATCCAATATTCCATTTTCCTCCTAAATAACCATATTTTTCAATAAAATTTAGCAAAGGAATTAATACAACATCTTTTATTGTTTCATCAGTTTCAAAAATTACCTTAAACTCTCCATAAAAATAAGGAGAAGCCCAATACCAATTTTTCTTATATCCTTTAATGATTACTCCTTTTAAATCATCTTTAAAGCTATTTTCATCATAATTTATTTCCTTTATTCTAATTCTTCCCTTCCAACCCGTGCATCCAAAAATCCTCGAAGGTAATGAAATATTCAATTCATCTAAAGTTTCATCAATTAGTTCTTCAATATTATATCCTTCACCATTTTTGAGTTTGTCTTTAATTTTCTCTTTTAGTCGTTCTCTAAATTTATTGTAATCTAATGTTTCTATTAGCTTCCCATCTTCATCAAAATAGTCATCATTAATAATTCCACTAAAATAACACAAAACTTCAAACCAAAATCTCAAACTTCCCAATATGGATGAAGGCCTTATCTCCATACATTGCCCCCACGCGTTACCAGTCCATAGTGGAGTTAATGTTTCAAACTTAACTTTTAGCTCTACTTTGCCCATATTATTCACCAATATACTTAGTTACTCCTATTTTGGAATTTTAGAATATATTCCTTTAAAAAAATAAAAAACAATAAATTTTATTTTATCCTATATATCTTAAATCTTCCTCACTTGGTGGTTTTGTTTGAGCAGATTTTAACATCTCTTCCTCAAACTTCTTAATTTTCTCAATAAACTGCTCCATACCCTTAGCTCTCTTCTCCAACTCTTCCATATTAATCTCTATATTTTCAA
>Ga0256838_1000355_pt1 | contig 29379 bp, 29 predicted proteins | sample 4571419metaG_FD_185978 | JGI IMG/M metagenome (GOLD analysis project Ga0256838, IMG submission 185978) | Hydrothermal vent microbial communities from Guaymas Basin, Mexico - 4571-419 | ecosystem: Environmental > Aquatic > Marine > Hydrothermal vents | place: Mexico: Guaymas Basin | collected... | reverse complement strand
AGTTCCGTTTGAGCCTATATCATCTATGTTTTGTCTCCATTTTAGGTTGTTACCCTTTTCTACTATCCTAAACTCTAGTACAAACCCATCTTCAAGTTCTAAGTACTCTTTTGAAGTGTTTAGTAACTCAACTAGCTCCATTATCTTCTCATCTAGCTCTTTTTTTACTTTTTTATTGTCTTGCATCGTTATATCAAACAAGCCATTTAAAAAGCTATCACTATGGTTATCGTAAAACTCTGATAAAGATTTTAGAGTATTTAGTATGTTGTTGTTTGTTTCCTCCTGTCTTATCTCTATACTGTCTATAACATTGAAAGATTTTACTGCTTTTGCCATAACATTACCTAAAGATTTTATCTGAGCATATATATCTAATAAAGCATCGTTAAATATATCTAACTCTTTTGTAATCTTTCTTATCTCACCTTTGAACTGTTCAGATAGTGCATCTTTTAGTGGGGTAAGTTTATCTTTTTGTATATACTCTACCAACTCTTTTGCTGTTTTTGTGTACTCTATATCTTCTATAAAGTCCATCGGGATATCTATCTTAAAAAGGTTGTCAGGTTTTAAATCTTTTAGTGATGAGATAACAAGTGCTTTTATCTGAGCCTCATTTGCTTTTATATCTTTAAAAAGATTTATAAGTGTATTTATATCTTCAACATCAACCTTTTGTATCTCCATACTAAAGTTAAGTATAGCTACATTGTTTATCGTTTTTTGTATATCTTGGTCTTGGATAGTGTTGTTATATCTGTTTAAAAATGACTCAATATTTTCTTTTTTAGACTCTAACTCTTTTATACTATCTAGCATCTTTTTATCTGTATGTTTATACTCTATGGTTAAATGCTCAATTTTTTTAGATATATCTTTTAGTTGGTTCTCTAGTTGTTCTAACTCTTTTTTATAATATGGTATCTTATCTAATTCTGGTTTTATCTCTAAAAAACTATAAACATACTGTCTATTTTTTTCTATATCTAACAACTTTAAAGATATATTTTTCTCTTGTTGTTTTATATCTTGTAAAACCTTTTTATCTACACCATTTTCTTTTAAAACCTCTAGTTTTTCATCGTTATATCTTTTTTCATCCCCTTTTAACTTCTCTTTTAGTGCATCTATCTTTTGTGTATAAGTTGCTTTTAGAGTTGTTATATTGTCTTTTGATTTTTTTATCTCATCAGCTACATACTTGTTTATAGATGCTGTTTTACTCTCTATCTCTTTTGTTAAAACCTCTAATGTGTAAGATATATTCTTTCTTTGTTCTTCAAGTGATATAAAAGAGTTGTTTAACTCTTTTAATGCATCCTCTCTTAGTCTGTTTGCCTCTTTTTTGGCTTCACTTAGATTTATCTCTGCTTCACTTTTGTTTTTTATATAAGACTTTTGTGTTGTGATTAGCTCATCTTTTGTTTTATATAAAACACTTCTTTGGCGATTTTTCTCTTTTGTTTGTAGTGATGCTTCATCTTCTAGTTTATGTTTACTTTTTTGAGTATATCTATTTAACTCTTTTATCTCTGTTTTTACTAAGTCTAGCTCTTTTAAAAGTTTTTCTTGTTCGTACTCATGGCTAAACTCCTCTTCAAACTCTATAGTTAAACCAAATACAGAGTTATCATCTGCACCCTCTTTTACACTAAAGTTTTTTTGAGTAAAAAGTATCTCATCTTTTAAGTAGGTTACTATCTTTTCTTTGTTTTTTACATCATTTTTATTTAGATATCCATAAAGATTTTGAGAGTCAAAGTCCAACTTTTTCTCTATAGTTGATTTTTTATCTAAGAGTTGATTTTTAGTTTTTTCATAGTTCTCATTTAGAGTTTTTATAGCTAATGATAAACTCTCTTTTATATTTTGTATCTCTTTTTCAACCTCTTTTATATCTATATCGTTATGGATTATAGATGATTGTATCTCTAAAAGTTTTTTCTCATAAATTTTTATACTCTCCTCATAGTTTGCTATCTTCTCTTTGTTAAAAGGGAAATGTTGCATCTGCCCCTGTTTTTTGTTAAGTTGTGCAAACTCTTTGTTTAACTCTTTGTCTTTTTTCTCTAGTTCAACTTTCTCATAAACATACCCACTTGTCTCTTTTTGGATTTGTTTCTCTTTATTTTGTATAAGGGTGTTTATATTTTCATTTTCTTTATCTAACTCTTTTGATAGCTCTTTTTCTAAGTTATATTTATTTTCATTGTAAGCTTTTTGAAGGTTTGATAAAATCTGTTCATACTTTAACTCTATATCTTTTACATTTGATGTTAAAGCCTCATACCTTTTTATTAGCATCTCTTTTTCATCTTTGTAGTTTTGCTCTTTATTTTGCTCCTCTAAAAGGTAAGAGATATTTTTAGCTTTAAATTGTTCCTCTTTTTTTATCAACTTTTCTAGGTTGGAACTTGTTATAGCTATATCTGTTTTTTTATCTGTTTTTTCATCCTCTAGCATCTCCCTTTTTAGGTTGTACTTTTGAGTTTGTTCATCTTTTTCTTTTATCTTGTCGTGAAGTTTTGAGTTTATCTCTTGAAGTTTAAAAACTGAGTGTTTTTGTATATACTCCACTTTGTTTGCTAAAGTTTTAAACTCTTTTTTATTCTCTTGGTATCTGCCATACTCAGATGCCAACTCCTCTATAGTTGGGATTTTTTTCTCAAACTTCTCTATCTCTTTTTTCTCTTTGGCAAATCTATCTAAGTTCATTTTTATATCAAAAAGTGCTACTTTTGCTGTTGAGTTATCTATAAGTGAGACTATAGTTTTTTTGATATTTGTAGATTTGATAGATGAAGATGCAAAGATATTTGAGAGTGTTCTTGCAAACTCTTTTCTTGACTTTACATCTTCAAAAAGTGAAAAATCAACATGTGCATCTGTTTTTACTTTTTTACCAAACTCATCTTTTTTATGGAAGATATTTATATATCTCTCTTTTATAGTTGTTGTATAGCTAGGTAGAGAGTTTTTTTGTATATTTTCATTTAGTTTTTCAAAGTTTACTGGCTTGTTGGCATCTATAAAAAGCTCCCTTACCCCTATATCTTGAGAAGTTATATCTATAAAAGTATAATGAAGTTTAGAGGTTTTACTAACTACAAAAAGGTATCTGTTTTGCCCTTTTGTGTACTCATAGATTATCTGTGAGTTATGCTCTTTAAAATACCAATCATTAAAAGACTTTTTGGTCTCAGAGGTTAAGTTTAAAACAGAATCACTATAATCCATAGTATAAAAAAACAAAACAGCCCTCATAAGGGTAGTCTTACCAACTCCACTCTCACCTAAAAGCAAAGTATTATCAGATATATCTATATCAGCAAACTCATACCCTGCACTTTTTATAAGATATATTTTTTTTAGTCCGTCTTTATTCATAACTATACCTCGTAAAAAATTATGCACACATATACATTTTATATAAATCTTCTAAATCAATTTTATTTACATCCATATATTTTTTATTAAGTGTATATATTTTATTTATAATTTTACTTTTATCATCTGCTGAATGTATCTCTCTATGGCAATTCGGACATAATGAAATAATATTATCAACATCATCTAATTTAAAATCATAATTTTTTTGTTGAAACATAGGTATAATGTGATGACCTTCTACATAATTATTTTCATTTGATATAAAAGTAATATGCTTATGTTCAACTTGACATATAAAATTATCTCTATTTTTAGCTTTTAAAATCAATTTTGCATCCCTTTTATATCTTTGTTTTGCAGTTTTATTGTTCAATTCGCAAGATACTATATCATTTGTAAAAAAGAAATCTTTAAATTCTAAATTTTTATATAGCTTATCAACATCTTCAAATAAATCATCTGAAATAAAATATCTATTTGAATCTTTTTTTAATATATCTATATCTACTAATGAATTTATAATCCAAGTATAAAACTTATCATAAGGTTTATTTTTTTTAATATCATCTAGTTTTTTACTTTTTATATATGGTATTAAATCATCAACTTTTTCAATATATACTAAAGATTCTTTTATAAAACTTGAATCTAACCCTTTATTGTTATTTTCTAATAATAATTTAAATAGTATTCTAAATGGAAATAATTGTAATTTTATATCTTTAGTTGCTTTATTTGGATACTTAGTATTATCTAATTGATTTAATATATAAAATTTACACTTATTAAAATCTCTAAGTCTATAAGCATTTAAAAATTTCACACCCTCTATGGTTAATTCTAACATTGAATTTTTATATTGTTGGATAAAACCTAAAAATAATAAGGGTCTATAAAAATGACTGGGTAAACTATTGTTTAGATTGTAACTAGCACAAGATATTAAATAATTTTTAATTTCTAATTCAAATTTTTTTTGTAAAACTTTTGGATGTTCTTCAATATATGTTAAAACACAAATTGTTCTTTTATTCATATAGCTATCACTTCCAAGTTTATTATCAAATATCTTTCCATTGCCAGGAGCTTGCCATCTCATATTATTAGTTATCATTTTTTTCCTTAGGAATTGTAGTTAATAATCTGTCAATTAATCTAGGTGGAACACCTTCCCCTATTACTTGTCTTATTAAATTCTCACTAGCCCATTTTGGAGGTATCCAATTATCTGGTAACCCAGTAAGAATAAATATCTCTTTTAATGTTAAAACTCTAGCATCACTAAATGTACCATCTTCTTTTAATCTTCCCGGATGGACATTATTTTGTGAAGAAACTGAACCGTTAGCCATGGTTATTGTTGGAGATGGCTTATCCCATTCTATCCTTTTATATGTTGTTGAATAACCCTTTATTCTTGTACCATCTTCTTTTTTAGGATAGTGAACTTCATTATGTAATGCTGTTTTACCAGTTGGTGTATATTTTAAAAAAGATATATGTCTATCATTATGTTTTTTTGCATAATGATACTTAATATCTGATTTTTCTTCACTTTCTAAACTTGGTAAATGTCCTATTGCTTCTTTGACTGTTATTTTTTTTTCTTTATCAGGCAATTCCCATTTTGAAATTTTTGATATAAGAAAAATTGCTCTTTTCCTTGACTGAGGTGTACCATAATCAGCAGTATCTACTAATGTTGGATTTATAAAATAACCTAAAGGTTCCAACTCTTCATTTATATAATCCACAACTAAAGTTTTTTTATCATTTATACTTAAATATGTTTTTAAAATACCAGGTACATTCTCTATAATTATATTTAATGGTTCTAGCTGTTTAATAAATTCTATAACATACCTAATAAGTGAATTTCTAGGGTCATCTTCTTTCATTTTACCTGCGACACTCATTCCTTGACAAGGAGGAGTAGCTAATAAAAATTGACAATTTTGTTTTTTTGCTTCATCTAAAACCTTTTTAAATATAGTTTTATTTGTTATATCACCTTTTATAATATTACATTTTTTATGATGTTCTTTATAAAAATCTACTCTTTTTTCTAATAATTCGTTAGCTACCACAATATTGATATTATGTTCTTTTATATATGTTTCTGCTATACCAACATTAGCAAATAACGATACTCCATTCATCTTAAAAATACTCCAAAATATTTTTGATATTTAATTAATAGTATATCAATTTCCACTCTATACAGATAAATATTTATTATCAAAATAAACTTTTTTACCTTTAACTAAACTATTCATTATATTATAACTAAATAATTTTTATTCATAAACATCAATCTCATTTAAAAATGACTCTATATAATCATAAGAGTTTAAAACTACATACTCACCATTTGTAGAGTTTTGTTCTTCTACAAATCCATCTTTTCTTAGTCTGTCTATTATCTTTTGTATATATTCTCTGTTTGTATTTGCATTTAGACCTTTCATCTGCGATACTATCTCTTGTAGTTCTATGTTGTTGTTTAGTAAGTTTTCAACTGAATCTAGTCTAAATCTGTAACCAACTCCAAAGTTGCTATCTAGCATCTTTAAAAAGTTTGCTATCTCTATATAATCAACAACTCTTTCTAAAGCACTTGGGGTATTTGGAGCATCATCGTGTGCAAAATAAAAGTAACCCTCTCTTCTTATCAGAATATACCCTATAGCTCTAAAATACTCTCTAACTTCTACCTCTTTAGAAACTATCGCTTCATAGATCTCATTGTTACCTTTTTTGGAACTGTTTTCATTTATAAATTCCCCTTTTAGGATGATATTGTAAATCTTTTGTAGATACTGTGGTAGTAACTCTTTTGTATCTATTAGCATCATAGCCCCTTTACTATTATGTATTTTCTTTTATCTATCTCTATAAAATCATCGCCAACTTCATACTCTAAAAAGTTATGTTTTAACAACCGTACAAACACACCTAAAAGTTTTGCTCTATCTATGCCATTTTTATATAAAAAAGTTGCCAAATCATCATCTTGAGCTAAAAACTCTTTATGAAGTTTAGGGTAATTGTATAGAGTTTTTTCTATCTCTTCTAACTCATCTATATCGTAACTTAACTCTGCTTCTTCTTTTGTATCTTGAAGCTCAATTTGTCTTTTTTTAATGCTCTCTTGGATGGTATCTATATACTCAAACACTCTATCGTCTGGGTGGATTTTTCTCTCTTTTACAAAACTTACTATATGTTTTTGTTTAGATACTCTCTCTTGTATATCTGTTTTTATAAAAAGTTGGTTTTGTTGTTTTAACTCTCTTAACTTTTGTAGTTTTTTTATAAACTCTCCATCTTTTATAGACTTGTTTATAAACTTTTTTATCTCCTCATATAGCATCCTAAAAGAGTATTCAAGTTCTAATGTGTTTTTATTTATCTTTAGTATAAGGTGATTTATCCGTGTGTTATTTATAGACTTAAAAAAGTTTTTTTGCTCTTTTAAAAATCTATCTACACTTATAGAAGCTTGGATAAGTTGTTGTATCTCTTTTTTGGATAGTTTTAGTTTGTCCATCTTTATATCAAAGTTTGGCTCATTTTTAAAAGCAAATATAGAGTTAGAAGATATAGTATAAAGGTTATATCTTAATATCGTTGGTATCTGGTTTAAAAGCTTTGATATGGCACGAATCTCTTTATATGCATCTTCACCTGCTGTTACTCTTTTGTTATAGTAGTTAAGTTGGATTTTTAGTTTTGAGATTTTATCATCTATGCTACTTATAGTTGTTTCATCATTTTGTCCCAACCTAGTTTTATAGTACTCCTCAGTATCTGAAGATAAAGATAGTTCATCCTCTAAAGCATCATACTCTATGATATCAAGCCTTATGGCATCATCTATCTTAGCATTTTTATAAGTATCTCTTAGTATATCGTTTGGTCTTGTCTCATAAGTGTAGAGTTCTTGTATAACATCTCTACAAGAGTTTTGAGTTTGAATAATGTCTATTATATTTTTATTTAGTGCCATATCTACTTTATCTGATTATTTTATTTAAGTAATTTTAATGACGAAAAAAATATAGGCAAAAAAACCTATATTTTAGAAGATTAAAGGATTATTGTATCATCTCTCTCAGGTGAAGTTGAGATAATTCCAACTTTAGTTTTGCTTATCTCTTCGATAGTTTTTACAAAGTCTTGTGCATTTTTAGGAAGTTTGTCAAACTCTCTTACACCAACAGAACCAGTCCAACCTTTAAAAGTTTTATAAATTGGTTTTACTGCATCTAAATCAGCTGGCATATAGTCTATCTCTTTACCCTCATACTCATAAGCAACACAAAGTTTCACTTCATCAAAACCATCTAGTACATCAAGTTTCATAAGTGCTAATTCATCACAACCATTTAGTCTTGAAGCATGGCGAGTTGCAATAGCATCAAACCAACCACATCTTCTAGCACGACCAGTTGTTGTTCCAAACTCATGACCTTGCTCACCTAGTCTTTTTCCATCTTCGCCAAAGTCTTCAGATGGGAATGGTCCATTACCAACACGAGTACAGTAAGCTTTTACTATACCTGTAACTTTTCCTATATCTTTAGGATTGATGCCAAGCCCTGTACAAGCACCAGCACTAACTGTTGCAGATGAAGTTACATAAGGATAAGTTCCATGGTCGATGTCAAGTAAAGTACCTTGAGCACCCTCTAGTAGAACTTTTTTGTTATCTTCATCTAGTGCCTTCCAGACAAGTTGAGTTGTATCTGTTATAAAAGGTTTTAGTTTTGCATTGTAACCTTGAAGCTCTTCTAAAAGCTCCTCTTTATTAGGCGTAGCTATATCCATAACATCAAAGATGGCACGGTTTTGCTCAAAATACTCTAAGATTTTCTCACAAAGATTTGCAGGGTTTAAAAGCTCTCCAACTCTAAAACCAACACGGTTGATTTTATCGCTATATGCAGGTCCTATACCTTTTCCAGTAGTACCGATAGCTTTATCACCTTTTAGTTTCTCTTTTGCTTGATCTATTAAAGCATGATATGGTAGGTTTAAATGAGCTTTATCTGAGATAAAAAGGCGATTCTCTAAGTTGTCAAACTGCACCATCTCTTTTATGATAGACTCAGGTGAAAGAACTACCCCATTTCCAATTACATTTATAGCCTTAGGGTTTAGTACACCTGATGGTATAAGATGAAGTGCAAATTTTACACCATCTACCCATATAGTATGACCAGCATTGTGTCCACCTTGACTTCTACAAACCATATCATACTCAGATGCTAGTTTATCAACTATCTTACCTTTTCCCTCATCACCCCATTGGATGCCTACTATCAAATCTGCTTTATTCATTATTATCTTTTTCCCTTAAAACTGTTTATAATCCCAAATTATGTAATAGAAATTTATAAAATTTATCTATACTTGTGATTAAGGGGTGTTTAGTAAAAATTTTAAGCTACCTTATTGGTAGTGTAAATTTTTAATAAATGCCCCTTGATTGCAATGATAGAGTACAATTTTTAATTTCTATTGCATAATTTGGGATACTATATTGGTTTGAAATAAAAATTATTTTATGATACAATTATACTTATGGAGTCAGAGCATAAAGCTCTAACTTTTAGTATAACGACGGTGCGAACGTCATTACAACCATAAGTATAATGATTAGTCTCATTACTATTTCCTCCTTTTTGGAGGAACCCAACTTTCCAATTCCCTTTACTTACACCCTATCGCACAAGAAGTAAATAGTAACTGTATCGTTAAAATTATATCATAATAAAAATTTTATTTCTTACTTATAACCTCGATAATCTCATCTGTATATATCGCAAAACCAACCGATGTTAATTCATCATTTTTATATCTTCCACCACGAGCAAAAACTTCATTATCTTTTATAACTCTAAAAAATAACTCATCGTAGTAAAGCATTTTTGCATAGTAAATTGGTGCTAAAACACTTTTAATGCAAGATGTTTGCTCACATAAATCTTTCATCTTTAAAAGTTCTGTTTTTATCTCATCTGGTACTATTTCTAAAATCTCATCAACTTGTTCTATATGTTGAAGATAAACAAGTTTGCTTAACCATTCAACTTTTAAGTTTAAGAATTTTTCTATATTTAGGTGTCTAAAATCATCTAATGATAACTCATCAAACATATCTACTAAAATATGTGGAATTTTCATATTTGAGATTTGCACAAGTGGTTTAACTTCAAGCTTATTAAATATATCACTAGCGATATTTAACACTTTTGATAAATCTTTTTCACCCATATACTCAACACCAACTTGATTTTGTTCAGTTGTTGGGTATGTATAAACTGGTTGTATGTAAAACCACTTTTTTTGCTTAGTATTTCTACCTAGTCTTTTTTCTATGATGCGAACAACATCTATCGTTGAGTCTGCTCTTAGAGATATAGAGTTGTTTTTTGCATCATTTATACGGATAAGCTCTTTTTCATCAGCTATACTTGTATGTTGATGGTAAGAAAATACAGGTGTTAAAATCTCTTCAAAACCATTTTCATCTAAAATCTCAGATGCAACATTTTCAATCTTTCTTTTTATCTTGGCACTATCTCCAAAGTAAAGTTTACTCCCTTGTGGGATTTCGTGTTCTAAAACCATCTAGATTATACCAATTCTAAAAATAGTTGATTGAAAACTTTTGATGCTGTACCATCATAAGTTCTACGATTAAGCTTATCTAATGCTAACTCAACTGCATTTACAACCCATGCCATCTCATAAACAGGTATAAGCCCCATTTGGTTAATTCTAAATATCTTACCTTTTAAGTGGTCTTGACCACCAGCTACATTTACAGAGTATTCCTCTTTTAAAATCTTTCTTATCTCAGATGCATTTTCATCATCTATCGTTGTCATAGATTTTGCAGGATTTTTTGGATAACTATGAAGTCCGATAGCTTCTAATGCACCTCTAACTGCTTTTGCTCTAAGAGTTGTTTCATTATAAAGTTTTTCTATCCCACCGTCAGCTTCGATAGTTTCTAAAACCTCTAAAAGCCCTATGATAAGAGTTGTAGCTGCTGTATAAGCTGTAGTGTTTTGTTTTTGTTTTTTTATCTCAGATGCAAGGTTTAGGTAGTAACCCTTTCCACTTCCAATTTTTTGTATCGCTTTATTTGAGAGTCCAAGGATTGCAAGACCTGGTGGTAACATAAGTGCTTTTTGACTTCCTGCGATTAGACAGTCTATATTTGTTACATCAATTTTTTCAACACCAACAGCTGTGATACCATCAGCGATAATCATAATCTCTGGATTGATTGCTTTAACAGCAGATGCTATCTCTTCAACACTGTGGCGAAGTCCACCAGCTGACTCTGAGATTTGAATAGCTATAGCATCTATGTTAGAGTTGTTTTTTACAGCTTCAACAACTGCTTCAACATTTACAGGTGTATCCCACTCATTTTTAATCTCAACTGAACCAAGATTATGCGCTTGTGCGATTTTACCAAATCTCTCTCCAAACTTTCCACTGTTTACATTTAAAAGTGTGTTATGGCAAAGGTTTATAACAGCTGATTCCATTGCACCTGTACCACTTGAAGCTATCATAACAACTTCATCTGTTTTAAAAAGATTAAAAAGGTGTTTACGAGTTTTCTCAAAAATTGCTTCAAATTCAGGTGTTCTATGATGCATAGTTTCATCCGCCATAGCATTTCTAACATTTTGAGGTACTGGAGTTGGTCCAGGTGTAAAAAGTAACATATTTTGTTCCTAAGATATTTATTTAAGTATCCGCATTATATTCTAATATATATTAAAGTTAAATATATGCTATAATCGAATTATGAATATATTTGATGCGATAACTTTAGGGATAATTGAGGGTTTTACAGAGTTCTTACCTGTATCATCAACTGGGCATATGATAGTGGCAAGTCAATTTCTAGGGATTGACCAAGATAGTGTAACTATGGCTTTTGAAGTTATCATACAGTTTGCTGCTATTTTAGCAGTTATATTTAACTATAAAGATAAGATTAGTATAAAAAAGATAGATTTATGGACAAAAGTTATATTGGCTTTTATCCCTCTTGGGGCTGTTGGTTTTATTTTTTCAGACCAGATTAAAGAGTTATTTAGTGTGCAAATTGTTGCCATTATGTTTATAATTGGTGGTGTTATATTTGTACTTGTTGAGAGGTTTTTTATACCAAACGAAGAGCATCTTATAGATGATGTTGAAGAGGTAACTGTAAAACAAGCACTTTGGATAGGTTTTGCTCAGATTTTTGCACTTATACCTGGGACTAGTCGTGCTGGTTCTACCATCATAGGTGCTTTACTTGTTGGACTTAGTCGCAAAGCTAGTGCGGAGTTTAGTTTTTTACTAGCTCTTCCTGTTATGGGAGCTGTAACTGCTCACGATATACTAAAACATTATGATGAGTTTGTGGGAGTAAATCTTATAAATTTGGGTATTGGGTTTTTAGTAGCATTTGTTGTTGCTTACTTTGTTATGAAGCTTTTTATAAAATTCTTAGAAAAATTTACATTTATGTTTTTTGGTATATATAGAATTTTATTTGGTGTTTTACTTTTAGCATTTTTTAATTAAAAAATATTATGAATAAAAAAACTACTTATCTTTTTTATATATTTACTGTATTAATTAGCTTAACTATTGTTGAAATAATATATCTTGATATTACACATAGTATTTCAGAAAAAAAAATATTAAAAAAGAATGATTTTGTATCTTTAGTTGGATTAACTGATTTAGCTATATCTACTGAAGCTACATATATCAGAAATAGAAGTGTAAGTGATATTTTTTCTATCTATAAAGATGATCCAACATTAAGAGAATATTTTCCATCGACCTATTCTATATCTTATTCTCATATTATAAATCCAAACAAAACTGAGGGTACTAATGAAAAATAAAATAAATATATATCTTATTGAATATGCAATAAATTCTATACTAAGACAAAAAGCAAAAAACTTTTTTATAGTTTTTGTTTTTATACTTTTAATTTTTTTATTAACTTCTATTTTTTTTATAACTAATTCTATAAAATATGAATTAGAAACTACTGTAGATAGTTTACCTCAAATAATTGTTCAAAAGATAAAAGCAGGAAGACAATACGATATAGATGAAAATGTAGTAGATCAATTGATAAAAATTGAAGGTGTAAAAGATGTAGTTTCTCGTGTTTGGGGATATTATTATTTTGCTAATACAGGTGTGAATTTTAGTATTGTAGGTTTAAACGAGTATGAAAATCAATACAAAAATAGTTTTAAAAAAATTATACAAAATGTTGAGTTAGAAAAAGGCAATACAAGCTTTATGGTTATGGGTCAAGGGGTTCAAAAAGTATTAAATGAGAATTACTATGATAAATATTTTAATTTTATTAGACCAAATGGAACTTTGAAAAAAGTAAATTTTGCTGGTACTTTTGATGCAGATACAGAACTAGAATCAAATGATGTTATAGTTGTCTCAAAAGATACATTTAGAGATATTTTTGATATGGATGAAAATAAAGCTACTGATATTGTGGTAAAAGTATCAAATCCAAAAGAGATATCAATGATAGCATCAAAAATAAAATTAATTTATCCAGATACAAGAGTTATAACTTCTGATGATTTAAAAGTAAGTTATCAAAATATTTTTGATTATAAAAGTGGAGTTTTTTTAGCTATTTTTATAATTTCACTTTTTACATTTTTTATAATTATATATGACAAATCGAGTGGTCTTACAAGTGAAGAAAAACGGGAGATAGGCATACTCAAAGCTATTGGTTGGAAGATTGATGATGTATTAAAAGAAAAGTTTTATGAAAGTTTTATTATCTCTTCTTTTTCTTATATATTTGGTGTAGGACTCTCATTTATATATGTTTATATATTTCATGCTCCATTATTGCAAAATATATTTACAGGATATTCTCAATTAAAAACAAGCTTTGAACTACCTTTTATTTTTGATATACAAACCTTATTTTTAGTTTTTTTCCTTAGTGTACCTAGTTATATAGGTGCTACTATTATACCATCGTGGAGAATTGCTACTTTGGAAGCTGATGAGGTAATAAGATGATAGAATTAAAAAATATAACTAAGATATATGGTATCAATACAAATAATAAAGTTATAGCTCTTGAAGATATAAATTTAAAAATCAAAGAGGGTGAGTTAGTTGTTTTAAGAGGAGCTAGTGGTAGTGGTAAAAGTACTATTTTATCATTGATTGCAGCTTTAAGTAAACCAAGTAGTGGAGAGGTTATAGTAGATAATAAAAGGATTTCAAAATTACAAGATAATTTTGCTTCAATATATAGACGGGACAATATAGGTTTTGTATTTCAAAAGTATAATCTTATATCAACTCTTAGTGTTAAAGAAAATATAATACTTCCTCTAGTTCCTTTAAATTTGGATGTCAAAGATGTTGAAGATAAATTATCAGTTGTAACTAAAAGATTTAATATAGCTCATAAAGAAAATACAATTGTTCGTAATCTCTCTGGTGGAGAACAACAACGAGTAGCAATAGCTAGAGCAAATATTAATAATCCAAAAATAATATTAGCAGATGAGCCAACAGCAAATCTTGATGAAAAACTTTCTTTAAATTTTATAGATATTTTAAAAGAATTAAAAAAATTAAATAAAACTATTATTATAGCTACTCATGACCCTTTATTTTTTGGTTTAGATTTTGTTGATAGAGAACTTAAAATTCATAATGGGAAAATCATATCATGATACTTTCCCCTGAAATTTTAGCAATACTAATCTTAGATTTTATTTTTATTTTTTTTGCAATTATAGCATTTATATTGAGTATAAAAATATTTTTAGGTTGGGATGCTAATTCTACAACTAAAAAGCAATATAGATTAGAAAAACAAAGTTTTTTAACTGCTATAATTATAAAATATATTTTTATAGTTAAAGTGCCTTTATTTCTCTTTTTTATATTTACCCTTGATAAAATGTCAAATGTCATAATAGGGGCTATGTGTGCAGCAGGAGTTGTTGATGCTACACCTTATGGTATTTATCTTTTTATATTTAAAATTATGAACTTATATTTTTTTGGATATTGGTTGGTTATTCATAATGAAGATATAAAGTATGAAACACAACCATATACGAGATTAAAATTTGGTATATTTATAGGTATATTTTTTCTATTTATTGTAGAATTAATACTTGAATGGCTAATGTTTTCATCTATCAATATCGATAAGATGGTTAGTTGCTGTGGGACATTATATTCATCATCATCAACTTCTTCAATATCAATAATTTTTCATATAAATAAAACTCTTCTCTTATCTATTTTTTATGGAAATTTTTTATTTATCTACATTTTTTATCTATTAAGAAAAAAATATCTTTTTGTAATAGCAAATATTTTATTTATATTAACGGCAATTAGTTCCCTTATAGTATTTTTTGGAACATATATTTATGAATTACCAACACACCATTGCCCATTTTGTTTTTTACAAAGTGATTACTATTATGTAGGTTATTTAATTTATACACTTCTTTTTATTGGAACATTTTATGGCATAATAACTGGTTTTGTAGAAAAATCAAAAGGAAATAAGATAGAGAATTATAAAATATCTGTAATATTTAATTTTCTTTATGTTATATTAGTGAGTTTGTATCCTATAATTTTTTATATAAAAAATGGTGTATGGCTATAAATAAATAAGAGGATTTGTTTTGAAATTTTTAATTTTAATTTTTTTAATTTTTGGTTTTTGGGCTTGTGATAAGAAAAATTCAACAGAAGTTAAAGAAGTGCATTGGGATAGAGATATGTGTGCAAGATGTGTTATGGTTGTAAGTGATAGACATAACACAACTCAAGTTATAAATCCAGAAACTGGTAAAAGCTATATGTTTGATGATATAGGATGTATGGTTTTGTGGTTTAGAGATGAACATATAAAATGGAAAGATAAAGCAATAATCTGGATAACAGATAAAAAAACTGGAAAATGGATAGATGCAAAAAAGGCTTTTTACGATACTGAAAATGTAACTCCTATGGGATATGGTTTTTGTGCTTATAAATCAAAAGATAGCATTAAAAAAGGTCAAGAAATTATAGATTTTAATGAGGTAGTAAAAAGGGTGAAGATAATTGGAAAATAGGGGCTTTGTCTTCTATTATTAAATTTGGTTTTATAAATGGTGCAAGTTTTGAAATAAAATTAAGTAATGTCATAATTGGACTTGCATAAAAAAACTTAATTTTGTGATTATATTGCCATAGTTGATCAGCATATTGATAAACTTTATATGATGTATCTCCAATATTGTCTTTATTTTTATCAAAACCTATATATCTATCCCAATAATTATATTCTATTTTATTATTTCTATTAAAAGGGCTACCTTTATCTTTAACTACATCATCAATGTTAGCAAAAAATTTATTATACATTATAGTATTATCTTTGATAGTTTGATGAAAATGGATAGCCTCTTTATTATAAGAAATTTCATTATATTTTATATATCTCTTCATACCTTTAATTTTCTCTTTTGCATCTATATATATTGCTTTTGAATTAAAACTGATTTTATTATTTATAAGATTAAAATTTGATACACCCAATATAACAACACCAATTCCAGCTGCACCTTTTGAACTTTGTATTATATTGTTTGTAATAATTGTATTTTTTGTACCTGCTAACATTATAGAAACAGAATTATGCATATATTTATTTGATATAAATTTATTATTATTACTTAAACTTATATGGGAAGCAAATCTATTGTTTATAAATTTGTTATTTTTAAATATATTATCATTTGAATAATTTAAAGTTACATCTCTTGAATGTTCAATAGTATTATTTTTAAATACATTACCATTTGAATAGTAAATTTTTAAAGCATCACCTTTTAAACTTATGGGCATATTTTTAGATGTTATATAGTTATCTTGAATTATAGAATTATTAGACATAAACATATCTATACCATATAAAGAATTCAAAAGTTGACAATGCTCTATTGTAGAATTATTAGAATTTTTCATAGATATAGCTGAATCTATCGTATAAGCTTTATCTCCACTATTTGTTATAATTATATTTTTTAAAGTTACATTATCACTTCTTATAGTTACAACACTTCCATTTAAATCACCTTGTATAACAACATTATCATCTATTCCAATTATATTTAATGGCTTATCTATATGTATATTTCCATTATATATTCCAGATGATAATTTAATTGTTGAATAAGATGTAGATCTATCAATAGCATCCTGCAAAGGATTTGAATAAACATTAACAGTAAAAATAAAAAAAACTATATAAATAAATCTCATTTTTCACTTTTACTAATTAATTTTATGCTTAATACAATTTATGAATATCTTCTATAAGATTTTCAAACTTTATATCATATTCTTTTAAAAAATCAATAAGATATTGTTCACTTGCATCAACACCTTCATCTTTTGGTATTGGTTTTTTCATTATATTCTCCCATTTAAAAGTCTAATCAATCCATTGCTAACTTCTTTAAAGCTTAATATTCTTCTACCATGATGTTTTTTTGAAAATTCTTGTGCATCTGCATAAGAATCAAAAGGAACCAAATCATCCCCAGCTGGTGAAATTATATTTGAACCATATATATAAAAAGCACTTTTTGCATTTATAGGCTTTAATGTTTTAAAGTCGATTACTATAATTGTTTTAAAATCACTTTCACTCTTTACTCCAATATCAAACCACTTTCCAGGTCTAAAGTAAAATTCAAACATTGATTTTGGAGAAGAAAAATATAAATCTTTCCCATTACTAAGTTCTATTTTAGACACCCATTGTGGATACTTATAAAGCTTTAAATGTCTTACTAAACCTGTTGTTTCTTTGTTGAAATTTATTGTATAAGAAAACAATAAAGTCGATGCTAATAGCATTCCTAAAATAATTTTTTTCATTAAAAATCCTTAAACTAAATCTTTTTTCTCAAATATCTTATATCCTAAAAAGGCAAATAACAAACCTAACATTAAAGGATAAATAATAGATATAAAAACAAATACACCTTGACTCATTAAATCAAGTATATAAAAAGCAACTGGACCCATAACTGTTAGTTCTGGATCAAATAACGATATAGCTGCTACACGAAATATTTCCATAGGATTTATTAGAGCTATAAAAATAACTAATCCCTCATTTACTCTTTCTTGCATCATCAATGAGATCAATGCTATATCTATAAAAGAAAGTAAAAATATCCATATAAAAAATGCAATACCAAGTGCTATTTCACTTGATTTTACAAATGATGATATAAAAAAAGCAATTCCTAAAAATGCACTACTCATTGAAAATAAAAGACCAGTATATAAAAAGAAAATACCCCAAGGTATATTAGCACCTTTAAAACTTCCATAAGCAATTGCTATAATCATAGCAAATAAAACAGGTATATACACAGTGATAAAACGACCCAATACTTTACCCCAATAATACTGTTTTAGTGAAATTGGAAAAGAAAGCATATATTCTAAAACATGACTGTCCCTATCGCCAGAAATAGATCTAACCGTTGTAATAAGGATGAATATAGGTAAAATTACTATTGTAATTTGTATATACATAAGCAAAAGTCTGCTTAAGCCACTAAATCCCATCACTTGCGATTCTGTAACACCTGCAATAAAAAATAAAGCAATTAGTCCACCAAATACAAATGAATATACTATAAACCATTTAGCTCTTATAGATTCTTTTAAATCTAAATATGCAATTAAATATAAATTTTTCATTAATATCCTAATATCTGTTTTCTTATTTTTGGATTTGCCATATTTTCACCCCTTAACATTCTTAAAATCACTTCATTGAAATCAATTGAGTTTTTTATTTTATTTTCATAAGCACCAAATCCATAGTGCATAGGTGTATTTTCATTTATACTATAATACAAATTAAAAACATCCATATATCTTTTTGTATCTGTTGTAAATGCTTTTGTTTTAACATTTTTTAAATTTATATGATTATCATTAGCCCATAAAATCATACAACCTATATCATCAAAGTATTTAATCTCATCATTTTTAATTAAAAATGTGGTATTAATATTTGATTTTGGTAACGGCATTTTACACTGTGGACAAATTTTTAACTTATCTTTTTCTGATTCATTGGATAAGCCACAAGAATTTAATATACTTAAAATTAATATAAAAAAAATAATTTTAAAAAAATTAAAACTTTTCATCTGAAACTACTTTGCCTAAATCCATATAAATTTGTCTATTAACTAAGTCTTTAACTTCTTCTAATCTATGGGTTACAAAAAGCAATACCTTTTCATCTTCATTTTTCTTTAATAATTTATAAAAATCATCTCTAGCTTTTGGATCAAGATTTGCTGTTGGCTCATCATAGATTATGATATCACTTTTTTTAGCTAAAGATATAGCAATTAGCATCTTTTGTTTCATTCCACCACTTAAAGTAAAAAATGATTTATGTAGATTTGATGTTATATCTAATTTCATTTCATTAGCATAATGCATAATTAGTTGTTTGTCTATTTTTGCACCGATACTAATATATTGCATTAATTCATCAAGATTTAATTTGATAGGAGGTGGTAATTGAGGTACAAAACTAATATTTTGTAAAACTTCAACTCTATTTTTAACTGGATCAAAACCATTGATTTTAACACTACCAGAATCTGGATGATAATATCCCAATATAGAACGAATAAGTGTAGTCTTACCCGCACCATTTGCTCCCATTAAAGCGATAGATTCATTTTTGTGAAATTCACAAGTTACATTGTTTAATGAAATATTAGAACCAAACTTTTTAGTTAAATTAGAACATTTTATCATCTTACACCAAACTTTTTAATCTAAAATCAAATTTTAAAGCATCTGCATGACATACATCTATACATCTACCACATAATGTACAATCTGCACCAGTTATATACTCATGTGTTATATTTTCTTCTTCCCTTTGTTTGTCATACTTTGCTTTAGTTATCTCTAAAACTTGATTTTCAAAGCAAACATCACTACAAACCATACAGTGATCACAATTATCATTCCATTCTATTCTAAGAGCTGATAGTTTACCGATAATTCCATAAGTAGTACCAATTGGGCATATATAACTACACCACATTCGACGGGAGAAAAAAACTTCAAAAGTAAAAACCAATAAAACCCAAATAAGAGATAGACTCCAACCATAAGCAATAGCACGACTCAATATTCCAACGACATTAAATGTTTCAAAAACTAAATAACCACTTGTAAAAGATAAAATTAAAAAAATCATCCAAAATATATACTTTATACGATGATCAAATTTTCTATCTTTTATTATTTTCTTTGCAACTAAAGTATTGTGCCATTTTTCACCAATTTCACTTAATACTCCGTAGGGACAAACCCAAGCACAGTAACTTCTACCACCAACAAGCAAATAAAAAATCGTAATAGTACTAACTCCAATAATAATATTTATATGAAGATGATGCTCTGCTAAAAATAATTCTAAAGTAGTAAAAGGGTCAATAAGATGAAAACCTAAAAATCTAGATCCACTAAGTGTTCCTTCTAAAGTTTGTATATCTATGGCAAAAGATAGAAAAAAGAGTAAATGAACAGAGATTACAATAAGCCATCTTTTTGCACGGATACTAAGTTTCTTTTTACCATCTTTTGTAGTACTAAAAAATGTTGATAAAAACGATGTTTTTTTTATGGTTTCTCTACTATTATATTTATCCATAACAATACCCTATTTTTTAGAGTTTTCTAATGCTTTTTTACGGGCTGGAAACTCTCCTATCTCTTTTGATAATCTTTTTAAATCATCTTGTGATAGATGTAGTAAAAGACCTCTCATAACAACATTTTCTTTTCTACCAGCTTTAAAATCATCAAGCTTTTTATAAATTGTTTCAGAACTTTGACCAAATAGTTTAGGTCCCATAAGTTTTTTACCATATTGCATACCACTACCATCAACACCATGACATGATGAACACTTGCTTTTATATTCTGCACTAACCTTAAAACTACCAATATTTCCAGCTTTATCTCTAAGTGCACTAAGTGCCTCATTCTCTTTTTCTCTATCACTTTTTTCTTTTGGAATATTGTCTGATTTTACAAGAGCTTTTCTATTGCCTATATCTTGAGTGATTTTACCAGCTTCTCCACCATTATAAGCACCACCAATGGAAGCTACCCAAGCCATTAAACCAAAAGTTATTAATGTCGAAATTCCTGCTATTATATTTTTCATTTTTCATTCCTTATTTTTTGAATTTGTTGATTAAAAGTAAATATATCTTCTGCGATTTCTCGTATCTCTTTATCGCTCATATTATGAATTAAATCATTCATAAATACATTCATTTTTTCACCTGTTTTAAAAGCAATGATCTTATTATAAATATAATCAGCATCTTTACCTAAAAGAGATGGTCCTAAAACACCATTTGCATAATCATCATGACAAGCAGAGCATTTTAATCTAAAGATAGGGCTTAATTGTCTTGACAATAGAGAAACTTGAACTCTTTCATAAGGACTTCTTATATGCATTTGTGCATCCAAAAGTGTTCTTGGTCTAACTCTTACTGAAGCATCTTTATTTGCAGGTTGTGCATTTTGATCGTATTCACTTTTTTCGCCATAATCATAATAAAAAGAATTTTTATTATTAGACTTTTCTTTAACAAGAGCATCTTGTTTTGCTTTAACCTTAACTTCATATTCGTTCTTATTTGTAACTATTTCTATCTTTGGTGTACTTACATCTTTTTTTATATTATCCGTTTTTTTATCATCACATGCACAAAAGCTTATCGATAAGAAAAAAGTAGATATAATAAAAATACTTTTTATATATATATTTGATTTCATATTATTAAACCTTTCCATAACTTTTATCATTATAATATTCTTCATAAGTTACTCTTGGTTTTACGACGATAGAAGGCTTTGAAGTTGGGCAAACATCTTGACAAACACCACAACCAATACAACCATCATAAATTTCTGGCTTTCTTCCACCACTTGCACTCGGTACCATAGCTATAGCACTTAATGGATTTGGAATTGGACACATATCTACACATAAGCTACATGGTTTATCCTCAAAACCACTAAATTTTTTAAGTAATTCTACCTCTTCGGGTGTTTCATTCCTAACTGATTTTGTAAAAGCTAACATTTTATTATCATACCCTTTAGGTACAAGCTCTTTTTTTACAGCTAAACAAGTATCTGGAAACTCTAAAACGGCTATTCCCATTTTTATATCTTCAGCTTTTTCCGTTTTATGATCCAATGCACCACTAGGACATGCCAAAACACAAGGAACAGCATTACAAGCAAAACAAGCTCTAACATTTGCATCTATGTATGGAGTTCCTTCTCCATATCCTTTTGCAATATCATTTAGTTTTATAGAATGATAAGGACATACTTGTAAACATTGTCCACATTTTATGCAAAGTGCTAAAAAATCTTTTTCAGCAACTGCTCCAGGAGGTCTTAGTTTATTTTCTTTTCCTTTTAGGTATGGGCTAAAAACTATCCCACCACCTAAAACGAGACCTAAAACCCCTAAGGTAGAATATTTAACAAACTCTCTTCTATCTGTTTTTACTTTTTTTGCCATAACTATCCTTTATTTAAATGCCTTATACATTTTTGGTTTTTTATCTTCCATTAAAAATAATGGTTTAGAAAATGGAGCTAATTTAGCTAAGAAATTTAGTAATGAAATTACAGGTGAACCATAAAAAAATTTTACATTACTATTGTATATCCAAAGTTGATCTGCATATCTATATACTTTATATGAAGTATCCCCTATACCATTATTATCGCTATCAAAGCCTTCATAATTATCCCAATAATTATTTACAATTTCATTTTCATGTATTCTATCTCTTTTACTATCATTTACAATATCTTCTATATTTCCCATAATAGTATTTTTCTTTATAATATTATCAATACTTAAAGAATGAAAATGTATAGCCTCTGCATTGTATAAAATTTTATTATTTTCTATAAAATTATGTGTATTTGGTTCAAAAGGTGATCTATCTATATAAAATCCTTGAGCACAATATATAACAGTATTGTTTTTTAAGGTAAAATTAGAAGAATCTTTTAGACCAATACCCATACCTGTTGCACCTAAAGAACTTTTTACAGTGTTTCCTGTTGCTATTGAATCTTGAGAATACATAAAAAATATACCTACAGAATTATTTTCATATACATTGTTTTTAACAAAGTTTTTTCCTGCATACATAAAATGTAATGAATACCTATTATACTTGCCAAAGTTTTTTTCTATTAAATTGCCATGTGAATACCAAACAACCATATCTCTTGATTTTATAAGAGAATTTTCTTTAATGATATTATTGTTGGAATACCACAATCTTAAACCATCACCTCTAAGACCTAATGGAAGTTCTTTTGAAGTGATTTTATTGTTACTTATAATTGAATTATCTACCATTTGCATATCTATACCAAAAAGACAATCTTTAATAACACAATTAGTAATTTCACATTGTTTAATTTTTGATACTTTATCTTTATGCATAGATATAGCAGCATCTAGATTTTCATGTCTAGAACCACTATTTATAATTGTAATGTTTTTTAAAGTAACATAAGAACTTTTAATCTTAATTACACTACCATTATTTTCGCCATCAATAAAGACACCTTTTTTACCTATTATAGATAGTGGCTTATTAATTATTATATTGCCCTTATAGACTCCAGCTGAAAGTTTTAAAATTGAACCAGCTGATGCCTTATCTATGGCATCTTGTAGTGCATTTGCATTCAAAGATAAAACAATAATACTAATAATCCATAAAAACTTTAACATAATATAACTGATTTATACTTGTTTTTCTAATTCTTTAAGTGCTTTTTGTTTTGCAAAAAAAGCAAGAAGACTAAAAAGACTTATAAGCAAAATCATATAAAAACCTATGGTCGGATATGAGTGAGTTGTAAATTGAGCAATCTTTCCATCTCCAAAAACCGTAGGCATAAATGGTTTTATCTTAAATGCTCCCCAATCATGTAAATTATGTCCAAACCAATAAAGCCAGTAAGAATAATCTGCTATAAAAATTAATGGTAAAGCGACTGGAATAAGCATAATATAACTATATATTTTTTTATTATAAAGCATAAAAAATATCATTCCCAATGAAAGTGCTAAAAGTGCATATGGACCTATTGCTCTTTCAAAATGACCACCCCTCCACATAGGATCCATTCCAACATAGTGGTTTATTGTATTCATCTCATGTACTTCTCCACTATAACCATCAAAATGAAAATATACAGGAATACCCTGAGGAAATGCTTTTTTAGGATAATTTGGTGCTTCTAAAGATACTGCCCAAATAGGAAGTGATGCAGGACCTATTTCAGATTCACTATCTATCATTTTATCTAAGTTATTATGAGCTTCTTTTGGTGTAGCAACACTCTTATAACGACCTTTGTTATAAAAGTTCCATACCTCTTTAGTTAATGGTGAAATTTCATCTATCTTCCCCTCATCTATTTTATTTAATGTTCCATGAAAAGCAATCATTGGAAAAGTGAAAGTAAAAGTTAAAATCAATAAAGCTATAAAGGTAAAAACCCTAGCCTTTATTAAACTTGGATGCATAGCAACTCCTTGTATTAAAGTTAATTATTATATCTAAAAAAGAGATTATTAATTTTATTTAAACTAACAAATCTGTTGTTTTATGCTTAAATATTATAAAAAGTAACATATCAGACTTCTTGCATAAGTTCTTACAAAAAACATCCTAATCAATATCTTTAGATTTAAGAAGTTATGCAAGAAGTCTATCAATTAAGATAAAATATAAAACTTTGTATAGAAAAAATCTATACAAAGCTATAAGCTAGTTATTTTTAAAATAAATTCGCATTTTCATCTACCCATTTAAAGTATTCGATAATGTCATTTACTTCTTCTTTTGTCATATGTTGATTAGGCATTCTTAAATTGAAATAATTAATCATACCCTCTACATAAGGTTCTTTATATTTACTTTTTGGATTTAAAACAAAATCTCTTACCCATTGTTCAGGTTTTTCATGTCTTTGTAAAACACCAGTTAAATCTGGTCCTGAAGATACTTTACCAATAACATGACATCCACCACAACCACCTTCACCAAAGGCTCTCTCTCCAGCAGCAGCAGCAGCAGATTGTTTTGTTGCAACTTTTTTCACAAGTAAGTTTTTCGCTCTAATTCCAACATCCGCAGTTTTAACCATATATTGCCAAATCATATTTTCAAAAAGTACAGCTTTTTCCAAATCACCATCTTTAACAGCTTTATCAGATAATTTTTTCTGTTTAGCTATTTTACTATACTGATCAAGAGCATCTTCCACAAGTGCTTTTACAGTTGGATATTTTTCATAATGATTAGCTTTTAAGAATTTAACAACAGATTGAATAACAGCATCAGTTGCAGCATTTACAGCCACTGTTTTGTCATATTCTGCTTTTAACTCTTCTTTAGACATTGTTTTCATTTTAAGTTTTTGAGCCGAAACATATTTTTTGTTTGGATCTTTAACCATCAAATAACCCATCATTTCTAAGTGAAGTGCAGAACAGAACTCTGTACAATAGTAAGGGAATACACCCTCAATATCAGCTTTGAATTTAACAGATGCAGTTTTACCTGGCTCTAATGAAGCATGTACATCAAAGTTATCTACAGTAAATCCGTGAGTTTCATCTTCCGCTCTTTCAAGGTTTGTTAAATAGAATGTAACATTATCACCTTTATTTACAGTAATTCTTTCAGGATTAATATGAGATCTAACTAATGTTGCATAAACAGTTACATTATTTCCATCTCTTACTACTCTTTCTTGACCTGCTAAAGTTTTTCCTTTTGATAGTTTACCAGTTCTTGAGTTTGTACCCATTTTGTATCTTACTTCTGGGTGCAATTTACTTGTACGAATACAAACAGCTTGGTGAGGTTCACCTAAAGGAATTGGCATATCGTAAAGAAGATCCATTTTTTTACCACTAATATCAATCAGTTGGTGATTTTGTGGATGCAATGGTCCAACTGGATCAAATCTATCAATTGCTAGTTTATTTAAAGAGATAATATACTCACCTTGAGGATCAGCAGATTTACCTTCCATACCAGCTAGGTGACCAACATTGTAATGAACATTTACTTTATCTAAAACTTTTAAATGTTTATAATCCCATTTTACAATTTGAGAATCAACATATAAAGATGTATATATAACACCATCTTTCCATTTTTTACCATACTGGTTATGTAATGGCCCAAGACCTAGTTCAACTTGACCATGTAATGCATCTTTCATACTTAAGATTGGAATTCCATAAGGGTCTTTACCAGCATATTTATGGTCTTTGATTAGTTTTTGAATCTTACTCCATTTATAAACAGAAGCATGAGTATCTAATTTACCACAAACTACGATATATTCACCATCAGGAGATACATCAACACCATGTGGTGATTTTGGTTCAGGAATTAAAACTAGAGCATCATTAGCAACTGCAACATCAATAGGAATAACTTTAATTCCATTAATCATTTTATAATTATCTTTATTTTCAGCAAGTTTTGCTAATTTTTTCCAATTATATACATGTAAGAAATCGGTATCATTTCTTGAACAACCAGCTTCAAATGGAGGCATACCAACTTCGATACCACCTGTGTACATTTCTGAGTTAAAAGAGTTTGTAAATCCCCAACCATCAGAAGCACCTTTACCAGCATCACTTAAATCTTGCATATATGGAGGAAGCTCAAGAACAAAAGATTTTTTTTGATTGATACGACCTATTTTTGGATTAAATTTCCAAAAAGTTATACCACCACGATATGTTTCTTTGTATTCTTCAATTGGGTGATAATTATTATCAAAAGGTGCAGCATATTGTGAAGCTTCTAAAATATAATCAGAGTTAGGAGTAAAGAAAGCTCCACCATGATCTGATTTAAAAACAGGATTAACAACAATTTGTTTTGTTTCAAAGTCATTTAAATCAAGTACAGCAATACGAGGATTAGCTTTATCGTTGATAACTAACCATTTACCATCATAAACACCATTTGTTTCTGAAAGTGCAGGGTGATGAGTATCTCCCCAGTTAATTTCACGACCACGAACATTACCTTGTCTTAAAACCTTTTTACTCTCTTCATCAAATCCATAACCTTGCCATGGCTCAGGTGTAAATACAGCGATGTATTTTAAGATTTTCATAGATGGAACACCATAGACCATAATCTGTCCAGATTGTCCACCAGAACTAAATACCATAAATTCGTCTCTACCACCACTTGGTGTGTAGGTTTTAGCAGCACGAATTATATCGTTTTCTGTTAAGCCTCTTTCTTTCATTATTTTTTGTAACTCACCACCTGCTGCAGATGCCATTGTTGCAGTAAGTGTAGTACCTAAAATAAGTGAAGTAAGCTTACTAAATGTTGTACTCATAATCTTCTCCTTAATTTTCTTTGAATATAAACAATACTCAAATTATCTGCTATATTATAATATTAAGGTGGATAATAATTTGACTAAGGTCAAATTATATAATTAATTTTTGTGTTTTAAGATTATGTGTTACTTTTTTTAGAAATAATATACTCTAATTCAGTTTTTAATGTTTGTAAATTTTGTACAGAATTTGTTAATTCTTCTAATAATTGGATGATAATATCCTCTTTTTTTGTTAAATCTTTATTGTTTTCCATCTCTATATTGTAAATAAATTCCATTAAATCTTCAATATTTTTTTCTACAATTTCTAACGATTTAGAAGAATTTTCAATTGATTGTATTGAATTGGTTACAGAATTATTGACCTTATTTATCAAAGAATTAAAATTATCTGTTGCATCAAATAAACTTTTATTAGAAGATATATTGTCTGTTTTTATAGGTTCTAAATTTTCTAATGCAGAATTTTTAAGTATTTTTTTTGAAATAATTAAAAATCTTTGTATAAAAAGAAATATTTTTTCAATTTGTGTAAAAAGATATATTAAAAATATTATCAATAAAAGGAATAAAAAATGTTCTATTCTCTTATATTTTTTTATATTTTTTTTAAATTCTTCTTTGTGCAAATCAATTAATTTATTAAATTCTAAAACAAGTGTTAAATTTATTTTATATATATCATTTAAAAGTTTTTCTGAAATCAGATTAGAATAAGGATTATTAGTATTATTTTTGTTTCTAAATTGTTCTACTTTTAAATAAAATTTATTCCACAAAACAGAAATTTTTTTATTTTGATTTATAATAGCTAATGAATTTATTTCATCTATTTTATTTTCCTCATTATTTATATCGGAAAGAAATTTTTTTATAGAATTATTAAATTGAAAATTAAATTTTTTTTTATTTTTATACATATAAAAAATATTTTTAGAAATTTCCTGAGTAAGAGCTTTTTGTTTGTTTATTCTATCTAGTATATTAATATTAACTTTATTTTGTTCATCTATATAATTAAATAAAATGGCTAATAAAATAGATATTATAAATACTAAAGCTCCTATAATTTTTATATTTTTCATACCAAACCTTTATATATATCTTCTAGTGCAACCAAATCAGTTATTGTAATTTTACCATGTGATATATCAATAATTTTATTTCTTTTTAATCTGTTTAATACTCTTGAAAGTGTTGATGGTTGTATATGTAATATAAGTGAAATATCTTGTCTTTTTAATTTATTGAATATATCTAAATCTGTTGCTATCATCATAGAAACTTTAGCTACTGAATCAAATATAAATTCTTTATTTATAATATTTTGTAATTTATATGAATGTTTTATAATCTCATTTGTAAATTCTAAACATAAAATATTTTTTTTTAAAAAAAATTCATTAAATTTTTGATAATTTATACTTAAAATATTAGAATTTTCGATAATTTCAATATTTGAAAAAGATACAAGAGTTTTAGTATTTAAATTTGAAATTTCTGACAATAAAGTATTTTTATGTATATAATAGAGAAATATTTCATTTTGATGTTTATCTATTTTGTATGCTTTAGCTAAGCCATCAACTAAAAAAAGTAGATTTTTGTTATTTTCTCTTTCATAGTGTAAAATATAATTTTTTGGATAAGAATGTATCATTGAGATAGAAGATAATAGATCTATCTGTTCTTCATTAAGACTAGAAAAAAAGTCAATTGAAGAAATGATCTCTCTGATAGACAAGGCTAAATACCTATACAATCTTTTTGAGATACCTTAAATCTAAATAATTCTCTTTTTGTTTTTGCACTACTATAAACATAGACTATATTTATATGTGCATCTAAAAAACGATTTGATGATTTACAGATACCTTTTGTAACATATGTTTGCATTCTACTTTTATCTTGTTTGATGATGCTTTCATCACTTTTAGAACCACTATTTATTTCAAAAAAATAATATAAAGTAGTGTTTTTTCCTTTAATATTTACAAATTTAGTATATTTATCTATAGTTTGTGGAAGATTTTTTGAAATCTCTTTAACAACCATAGTAACTATCTCTTTGTTTTGAGTCTGCATTTTCAAAGATAAAGTATCATCTTTACTAACTTTTGTATTCATATCAAATGAATACAATGAAGCAACTAAAGATATAAATAATAGTATATTTTTTTTCATTAAAAACCATTTCGTTAAATTTTAAATGTATTATACATAAATTTAACCCAAATTATGCAGTAGGAATTTATAAAATTTACCTATGCTTGTAATTAAGGGGTGTTTAGTAAAAATTTTAAGCCACCTTATTGGTGGTGTAGATTTTTAATGAATGCCACTTGATTGCAATGA